>ERZ773005.130-NODE-130-length-71209-cov-5.263162_pt1 | contig 71209 bp, 64 predicted proteins | sample MGYA00580666_ERZ773005 | MGnify/ENA primary metagenome ERZ773005 (study PRJEB29015, sample SAMEA2737999) | human oral metagenome | biome: human oral; feature: human-associated habitat; material: dental | place: China | collected 2061 ...
GAATAACGCCGACAAGGCCGCAGGCGATCGCCCCGCCCATAGAGGTGACGGCCAGAGGAATAATTTCCGTGATGAAGAATATTGCCACCACGGCCAAAATAATAAGGGTCTTAACTGCAGGTGACATATTTACCCTCCTTTTTCACCATGTATCGTTCCTCGGCGGAAAAATCCGCCGAGGAAGCGAAACATGAAAAACGAATTATCTCTTTTTTAAGAAAGCATTGCCAACATCGTACCAGCCGCGACCGCCGTACCGATAACGCCGGCCACGTTCGGCCCCATGGCGTTCATCAGCAGGAAGTTCCCCGGGCAGTGCTTCTGGACGACCATCTGGCTCACGCGCGCCGCCATCGGCACCGCCGAAACACCGGCCGAGCCGATCAGCGGGTTAACGCGGCCTCCTGTCGCCAGATACATGAGCTTCCCGAACATGACACCGGCAAACGTACCGCCGATGAAAGCGACGAGGCCAAGGCAGATAATCATAACCGTCTTGATATTAAGGAAGCTGTCCGCGTCCATCGTCAGCCCGGTACCCGTCGCCAGGAAGATCGTGACGATATTGATAAGGGAATTCTGCGCCGTATCCGAAAGGCGTTCCGTAACGCCAGACTCACGGAAAAGATTTCCCAGCATCAGCATACCGATCAGCGAAGCAACCGGGGGCAGAAGAAGAGAAATGACGATCGTGCAGACAACCGGGAAGACGATACGTTCAAACTTCGTCACCGGGCGAAGCTGCGGCATGCGAATTTCGCGTTCTTTCTGCGTTGTGAAAAGCGTCATCACCGGCGGCTGGATCAGCGGCACTAGGGACATGTAGCTGTACGCCGCCACCGCGATCGCCCCTAAAAGATGAGGCGCCAGCTTCATTGTCAAATAAATTGACGTCGGTCCGTCAGCGCCGCCAATAATACCGATCGAAGCCGCTTCCTTGACGTCGAAGCCAAGGATCATCGCGCCCGCCAGCGCAATAAAGACGCCGAACTGCGCCGCCGCACCCAAAAGCATCGTATCCGGGTCGGCGATCAGGGGACCGAAATCCGTCATCGCGCCAACGCCCATGAAAATAATCGGGGGAAAGATTTCGTACTTGATACCGAAGCCAATGGCCATCATGACGTTCATCTCGTCGTTGAAGCCCGTTTTCGGGAAATTCGCCAGGATGCACCCGAAAGCAATCGGCGACAGCAATAATGGCTCAAACTCTTTTACAAACGCCATATAGAGCAGCAGAACGCCGATAAACATCATGATGATATTGCCGACGGTCAGAGCCTGAAAACCGCTGTCGTTCCACACCGAGGCGATGGAAACGATAAATGCATTCCATACTTCCATTCTGATTAACTCCTCCTTATCAGCAGACCGTATTTGAAACGCCGGACACCCGGCCCGCGTTCTTCCATACGGCGCTCTCGACCGGACGGACCGTCACGATACGCGCGTCGCCTTCATAAGCGGCGATAGCCGCCGCGATAACCGCGATATTGACATCGCTATTGGCTCCAGCAGCCACCGATACGGCGGCTGGCGCAGCAGTCGATCGTGGCATCGAAACGGACGATTGCTCCTCCTTGACCTTCGTCGGGTCAACGAGATGGATCAAACGAATCATGATACTCAATCCGATCAATACAGCAAACACAATCGACATATTGATCAACATGATAATCAGTGGATTCGTCGTTACCGGTTGATGCATTAAAAATCACCTCATTCTCTTTCCTGATCACTCATTTTTCTTTCGTTGGGTCAACGAGATGGATCAAACGAATCATGAAGCTCAAACCAATCAATACAGCGAAAACGATCGTCATATTGATCAACATGATGATAAACGGATTCGTCGTCACCGGATGTCCCATTAAACTCCCTCCCCTCCCCATCCGCCGCTGTCTATACCAGAGCGGGAATAACCCGATGTGGCGACGCACCAATGATTTATTTCGTGGGCGCCATTCTTCGGGGTCGCCGCGGCCGCGCTTCGATTATACCAAAACAGGATTTTTCATCCCATACGACCACGAGCTTTTTTTCTTTCAGCGCTTAAGCCATCGCCAAAACAAAATAGTGATCCGCGCTTTATCCTAAATTTATACCATTTTGCCATTTATGTCAATCGTTTTATTTGTCAGAAAATAAAGTAATGGCAAACTTTTTCCTTGTAACACAGTCATGCTAAAAAATCATAATTTGCCGCTTTGGAATATACCGACAAGCAAAGATTTTTTGTTTTGGAATATATACGCACAAAAAGAGACTTCGTTTCCCACGAAGTCTCTTTTTGCTCAGCCAAGTTCCTTTTTGATTGTCGCCGCGATATGATGGCAGATGGAATGAAGCTGGTTTTGATCCGGTCCTTCAGCCATGACGCGGATCAAAGGCTCGGTTCCCGAAGGGCGCACCAGAACCCGCCCTTTCTCTCCCAACGCTTTATCTCCCTCGGTGATAACCGCTTGTATCGCGGCATTATCCTCCCACCCATCTTTCGACGGGACGACGACATTTACTAAAAGCTGCGGATAACTGATCATTATTTTATTCAGCTCTGAAGCACGTTTCCCGCTTTCCATTAGCGAACGCAGAACTTGCAGGGCTGTGATTGGACCGTCACCGGTCGTAGAAAAATCATTAAAAATGATGTGGCCCGACTGCTCGCCTCCGAGCGAATATCCATTAGCCAGCATATTTTCTAAAACGTAGCGATCCCCTACTTTCGTAACTTCCGCATGAATCCCCGCTTCCTTCACCGCCTGATGAAATCCGATATTGGCCATAACGGTGGTAACAATCGTATTTTTCGCAAGACGTCCTCGCTTCATCATATCAAGACCGCATATCGTCAAAATATGATCGCCGTCGATGATCCCGCCTTTCTCATCAACGCAAAGGCACCGGTCAGCGTCGCCGTCATGGGCAACGCCAATGTCCGCTTGGTAGCGGAGAACCGCTTGCTGCAAAGATTCAAGATGGGTTGACCCACATCCTTCGTTGATATTCGTTCCGTAAGGCGCCGCGTGAATGACCGTAACATCGGCTCCCAGCTCCCGCAGGATCGTCGGCATAACCTCATAAGAAGCGCCATTTGCACAGTCCAGAACAACACGCAGACCATCGAGGCGAATATCAATCGTCGATTTCACAAAATCAATATACTGGCGCTGCAAATCCCGACGAGGTTCGATCGATCCCACGTCGCCGCGATGCGCCCGGTAAAGATCATCCTGAAACTCTATATGCCGTACCAGCGCTTCGATCTCGTCCTCCACGCTATCCGGCAGTTTATAGCCGTTCGCCCCAAAGAACTTAATCCCGTTATCATAAAACGGATTATGCGACGCGGACACCACGATCCCCGCTTGATAGCCAAGTTTCTTCGTCAACCAGGCAATCGCCGGGGTAGGAATAACCCCCGCGAGAATCGCTTGCCCCCCTGCGGAGCATATTCCTGTGGCGAGGGCGGCTTCAAACATAGGCCCCGACAGACGAGTATCCCGGCCGATCAGGATGCCCGGCAAGCTCTCACCGCGCCGCTTTTCGCCGAAATACAAAGCGGCCGCCCGCCCCAACCGATAGGCCAGCTCCGGCGTCAGCTCCAGATTCGCCTCGCCCCGGACGCCATCAGTTCCAAAAAGTCTCGCCATTTGTGCCTTCCTCCTGTACCTTGTTCAATAAGAATTATTCGGTTACAGTATGACCCATTTTATGCAAAAAGGCAAGCGCCGTATTCAGTCCATCGACCGCGGCGCTTATGATTCCGCCGGCATAACCGGCGCCTTCCCCCATGGGGAAAAGCCCCGGCGTACTGATCGATTCCCGCTCTGTCTTTGTGCGAAGGATACGGCACGGCGCGGAGGAACGCATCTCCACCCCGGTCAATGGCGCCGCGGGATCAGAAAATCCCGGCATGCGCCGGTTAAAGACCTCCAACGCGTCCGCCAGCGTTCGCGTAATGAAACCCGGCAGACAGGATCGCAGATCTACGGGAATCACGCCCGGTCGATAGGTCGGGGTGACGAGAAAATCGCGGCTGCCGGACTTTCCCGCCAGAAAATCCCCCACCGTCTGCACAGGCGCGCGGTAATCTTTCCCCGCGAGACGATAAGCGAGCGCTTCGTATTGCCGTTGAAAAACAATCCCACCCAGCACCGCATTACCGAAATCTTCCGGCCGCACCGTGACCAAAAGCGCCGCGTTGGCTACGCCCGAATCCCGGGTATAAGCGCTCATACCGTTCGTAACGACATGCGCCGTCTCCGAAGCCGCCGCTACGACTTCTCCGCCAGGACACATACAAAAAGAATACGCCCCCCGATTCGTCTCCCGATCCTGAAAAGTCAGCGCGTAATCTGCCGCGGGAAGAAGCAAATTATCGGCATCTTCACCATATTGCACCTGATTGATAAACGCTTGCGGGTGCTCAATGCGCACTCCGGCGGCAAATGCCTTCGGCTCCATCGCCACGCCGCGCTCGTAAAGCATGTAGTATGTATCCCGCGCTGAATGCCCAATTCCCAAAAGAACGGTATCAGCGCTCAGGCGTTCGTTGTCGTTCACAATAACCGCCTGCACCCTGTTCGCACGTATTTCAATATCCGTCACCGCCGCTCTAAAACGGATCTCGCCTCCGGCGCGAATAATTTCACGGCGGATATTGCGGACGACTCCACGCAAGCGATCCGTTCCAATATGCGGCTTATGGAGATACCGTATTTCTTCCGGCGCTCCGGCGACAATAAAAGCTTCGACGACGTCGGCAATACGCGGATCACTGCTTCGGTTCGTGAGCTTACCGTCGGAAAAAGTTCCCGCGCCGCCCTCGCCAAATTGAACGTTTGTCGTCGGATCAAACGCGCCCTCACGCCAGAAACCTTCGACAAGCGCCTGCCGCTCTTCCACATTGGCTCCGCGCTCCAAAATTAACGGGCAAAGCCCCGCCCGCGCCAGTACCAATGCCGCCATCATTCCCGCGGGGCCAAAACCTACAACGATCGGACGCGAGCCGATATTTTCTACCCTTGTCAGACATTCCCAGAGGGAAGGTCTATCTGGCGGCGCCGCCGAGATATTACGATCGTCCCGGCAGCGACTCAGCACTCTCTTATCGCCGCCGGCAATATCGGCGTCGATCACATAGGAAAATCCGAGCGGCGCGCCTCGATAGCGGCGGGCGTCCACCGCCTTTCGAATCAAGCGAATCCCTCGCACGGCGCTCGCCGGTACACGCAATCGCCGCGCCGCCGCTTCTTCCAGAGATACTTCTTTTGTCAGTGAAACTACCAGATTATGTATGCGAACCATGAAATTCCCCCTCAAAATTCTCATCTCGCGCACAAAAGACCGGGGCCCACCCTCGAGCCCCGGTCTCGCTTTTCATTCATTTACGAACAATCGATACCGTAACAATTACCGTCCGATTTGTCACTGTCACGCCTTCCGGCAGGATCAGATTGACAACTCGTCGAGCGGACGCCGTCAATCCGGAAAGTGCGATAGGTTCCGTTTCCAACGCATTGATCTTCTCCAGCGCCGAAGCGTCCCCGGCAATCTCAACGCGCGGTGGATCGATCTTCGTATCCGTCACCGCATAACCCGAAGCGATCGTTCCCTCAAAAATCGGCTTTATATCGACGATCTTTTTGGAAAGGCCGCGCGCCAACTGAATATGAACCGAAATATCACCGGGATCGGACGTAACCTCATTTACTGGCCGCCCATCCGCATCTACCGCCGACAGGCCCGCTTTAATATCAAAATCCGTCGTCCGGTCAGCGCTCAGCCCCACATAGCCGACAACTTGGGTAACCGAATCAAGACGCGACTGCGGCCCCTTTAAAACAACGTGATCCGTTTCCGGCGTCACCAGCGATACCGTAAATCCCGATCCTACGGAACCGACCTGAATCAAATTGATCGGCATCCGCCTCTCCAAAATCGGATCAATCAAAACATCCACGTATTCTGGGCGCAGGCTGACCGCTTCGAGCCCTTGTGGCAAAACGGTCTGGATAGGCAGATGATGCGTCCCGGGTTCCTTATCGGTCAGATCGACGCTGGCCTTAATCTCCTCGCGCCGGACAGCGGCAAAGACGGAACGCGCCCCGCGAAGCTTTATCCGCACATCCCGTGTATCCGGCGTGACCACACAGTTTTCCGGTTCTCCAACAATCGTCACCGGGACAGAAACACTGGAGTCAATGACCGGGTTCTGGTCGCTCATGACAAAAAACCAAAGAACCGTAGCGCCCACCAGAGCAAACAACTTGACGACCAGTTTACGCCGGAATAAATTCAGCAGTCCGCTCATCATTTCTGCCTCCAGTTCGCGATGGTTTCCCGAATACTGGCCGACTGCGGCGAGAAAATAGGCTTTAACCACGCTTTCAGCTGCTCTGCCGTCAGCCGGCGGGTAATATGGCCTTCCTCTGCCACAGATACAATTCCCGTCTCTTCACTGGCGACGATAATCAGCGCGTCGCACTGCTCAGAAAGACCGATCGCCGCCCGGTGACGCGTTCCCAGCTCCGACGAAAGTTGACGATTTTCCGTCAGCGGCAGCAGGCACCCCGCCGCAATAAGCCGTTTGCCGCGCACGACAGCGGCGCCGTCATGAAGCGGTGTATTGGGAATAAAGACGTTCATCAGAAAATCCGCTGTGATCAGTCCATCAATCTGAATGCCAGAAGCACAAATATCATTAAGCCCCATATCGCGTTCCACGACGATCAGCGCGCCAATTTTTTTCTCCGCCATCTGAAACACCGCCCGGGTTAGTTCATTGACCAGTGAGCGCGCTTCCTCATCATTCAAAAAAACCGAGCGGCCTAAAAACTTCCCTTGCCCCAGGTGTTCCAATGTCCGCCGCAGCTCCGGCTGAAAAACGATCGGCAATGCCAAAAAGAGCAAGGTAACCGTTTTTTGCAGAAGCCAAAAAATCGCGTGCAGCTCCAGCCAGTTGCTCAAAAGGGTAAGCCCCATAAGGATGATAAGACCTTTGACCAATGTGATGGCGCGCGTGTTCTCGAGCATTTCGTACATCTTATAAAGAATAATGGCAACCAGCAAAATGTCCAAAATATCCCGCAGGCCGATGGTCGAAAGCAGCCCTTGCAGGTGATCCGGCAATGCCAGCGAAGACACGGTCAATTCATTCACATCCACGAGCATCCCCCCCCTTCATTTTTACGAAAATTGCCGTATTTTTCCGGTGCTTTCTTTTTACCGCGGTTTTTCGCCGCGGAGTTTTGCGGCGCATGGTTTTTATTATGCGCCGCCCGAATGGCAAAAAACTGAAAATATCTATTAAAATTCCAATAAAATCAATCTTCTTTTCGCTGGAGATATTTTCGCGCCAGCGGTAACTTTCGCAAGATATCGCCTGCCAAAAGGCCCTCGGCATTTTCTTCCGCCGCCAGATCTCCCGCAGCGCCATGCAGATAAACCCCCAACAGAGCCGCTTCTTCCGCGGACGGCGTTTGTTTTAACAGACCGGCGATCGTTCCCGCCAGGACATCGCCCACGCCAGCGGTTGCCATCCCCGCATTGCCGGTCGATGTCAAATAGACGCGCCCATCAGGAAGCGCAACTAAGGTACATTCGCTCTTTACGACAAGGATCGCCTGCCAATCGAAGGCGGCCTTTTGGCAAAGCGGAATAATATCTTTTTTCAGTTCCGATGCGGAAATATTTAAGAGCGCCGCCATTTCTCCTAAATGCGGCGTCATAATTACCGGCTCTGAAATCGTCTTCAATTCCGCCGTATGCCCCACGAAAGCAAATAATGCGTCGGCGTCTAAAACGAGGGGTTTTTGCACCGTTTTTACAAAACCACGCAGCAGCGTCGCCGTTTCCGGCGACCGCCCCAGCCCGGGGCCTAGAAGAACCGCATCAAATCCCACCATTAATTTCGTCAGCGGCTCTAATGCCGAATCGCCGATAATCCCCGCCTTCGTCTCCGGGAGTGGGCGAGTCATAACCTCTGTCAATTTCGCCGCCAATATACCTTGTAAGCTCGCTGCCACCGCCAGCACCGCGATTCCCGCGCCCGCCCGCAGAATCGCTTCCCCGGTCAGCGCCGCCGCGCCGGTCATGCCCCGCGACCCGGCCACCGCCAAAATCTTCCCGCAGGATCCCTTATGTGCATCCATAGGGCGCGGCAAAAGCAGGCGCGCCGCCAGATTTCGATCCAGATATTCCTGCCCGATCGCCTTATCCGTAAGAAGCGCCAGCGGCAAACTGATGTCATCGACGACCAGCCTGCCCGCGCAAGCCGCCCCAGGGCAGAAAAAATGCCCGGTTTTCGGCAGACCGAAAGTTACCGTGACCTGGGCCTGAATAGCCTCCCCTGTTATCTGGCCGCTGTCGGCATTCACCCCGCTCGGCACGTCGATAGCGATGACGGGACGGCCTGCCTCATTTACCATACGGACGAGCCTTGGGAGCGGACGAAGTTCCCCGCTGCCCCCCGTTCCCAAAAGGCCATCGATCACGCCGTCCGCCAGCCGAAGCAAAATTTCCAGTTTTTCCCAGTCACGCTCATTTTCCAGCGTCAGAACAGACAGCCCCAGCCGGACGCAGATTTCCTGATTGAGCGCCGCTGTTTTGCGAAGTTTCTCTTTTTCGCCTGCCATCACCAGCTTCACATTCGCCCCGCGGTTCGCCAAATGACGGGCGGCGACAAACGCATCGCCGCCGTTATTTCCAGTCCCCGCCAAAACACAGATTGTTCGACCGGCAACGTCCCCCAGCACCTCAGTCACAACGGAGGTCACGGCCCGGCCGGCATTTTCCATGAGAAGGGCTTCGGGAATACCATATTTTTCCGTCGCCAGTTTATCAATCTGACGCATCTCTTCAACTCGGGAAATCTTCATGTTATCGTCCCCTTTCGACACAAAAAGGGACTGCCGAAATGGCGGCAGTCCCTAAGCGTTCTCCATGTCATCTTGCGACCAATGTTCCTTCAGCCATCTTAAAGGTACGGGCAATCAAGATTTCAACGCGACGGTTCTGCATGCGGCCTTCTTCCGTGCTGTTTGTAGCCGCCGGCCGATACTCGCTGTAGCCGATGGCGCTGAACCGTGCCGGATTAAGCGCCGGATTCGACGCCAGCAGGAATTTCATGAAGTTCAGTGCCCGCGCCGAACTTAGTTCCCAATTTGACGGATACTGCACCGTATTGATCGGCACATTATCCGTATGTCCCGAAATAATAACCCGTTCCGGAATAGCTCCCAAAAGCCCGGCCACTACCGGCCCAATAAGCTGCGACTGAGGAACCAGTTCCGCCGACCCCGAAGGAAACAATGCCTTTTCCTTAATACGAATGAGAAGACCGTCTTCGGTCATATTGGCGTGAAGATCATTTTCCAGATGGTTTTCTCTGATGTATTCATCCAAAGTCTGCTGAAGCTTCTCCAGCGTCTGGTTCTCCACAATATACGCATTCGTCCCCTCATCCTCCGGTCCGCTTCCCGTTCCTCGGGCCGTCGACCCCGTCAACCCAGCGCCGGACAAGAGGGAGATACCGCTGCTTCCCATACTGAAAGCTTTGTTAAAGGCCTGCGCCATCTCCACGACTTTCCCCTGATCCGTCTGCGACATGCAGAAGAGGCACAAAAAGAGCGCCAAGAGGAGCGTCATTAAATCCGAATACGGCAGCAGCCAAGCCTCGCCCGCTTCTTCCTCATGAGGCGGGCCGTGTTTCTTCCTCGCCATTATTTATCCCTCCGACTTAATCGCAGCCCGTTCTGACTGCGGAATGAATACCATCAACTTCGCCTCGATAGCCGTAGGCGAATCGCCCGCCTGAAGCGACAGAATGCCCTCAATGATCATACGCTTCTGCCCGATCTCCATTTCCGAGAATACTTTTAACTTATTCGCGAACGGCAGCCACAAAACATATCCTGTATAGATACCGAGAATCGTAGCGACGAAGGCGGACGCAATCGCGTGTCCCAACTTGTCAATATCATTCATGTTGCCGAGCGCCGCGATAAGACCGACGACCGCGCCCAAAACGCCCAACGTCGGCGCGTAAGTCCCCGCCTGCGTGAACATCGACCGCCCTTCCATGTGACGAGCCTGCATGACGGAAAGCTCGGCGTCTAATACGTCGCTGACAAACTCGGGATCCATACCGTCGATAACCATACTCAGCCCCGTCTTGAAAAAAGGATCCTCGATCTCCTGGACCTTGCTCTCCAGCGCCAGAATACCTTCCCGGCGAGCGATTTGCGAAAGCTCAATAAAGAGTCTGACCAGCTCGTTTCGCTTTTGCAAAGCCGGTCGGTGCAGTGTTTTCTTTAAGAGGGTCGGAAAATTCTTCATGTTTTCCATAGGAAATCCCGTGAACAAACATGAAAACGTACCGCAAATGATAATCAAAAACGCGGCGGGGTTGTTCATGGCCGAAATCGGCGCACCCTTCAAGATCATGCCGACAAAGACTGAAATTAACCCCATAGTTAAACCAACAACGGTCGATGTTTCCAAAATAAGTCCCCCTCTTTTCCCTGATCATCCGCCAAACGCGGATAGACATACCTTCCTTGATAATCCCTGCCCATACGCAGCTGAATATAACACAACACCTTATTTTAATTATACACCAATCCAGCCGCCAGATAAAGCGCCAGAAAAATGCCCTACTCCCTCTTTTCCCCATGCCGTGGGAAAAAATCTCCGCTACGTATTACTCTAAAGAATATTATTCCATAAAATATGGAAAATTCCTACCCTTTCCCGGGAAAAATTTTTAATATTTTTCTCAAACAGGAAGGAGCAGCTTTCCTTATAGGAAAATTCTCCCTCATTTTTCACTTTTCCGTGAACTTTATTTAACTTTTTCTTTTCTTGAGAAAGAGAAGGGAACCGCTTCCATTCCTACGCGAAAAAACTTCTATCGCCAATATAGAAAAGAAAATTTTGCCAGCCAACGTAAGAAACCACAGAGAAAAAGTCCCCTGTTTCATACTTTTTTCTCAAATTTTCAAGTCTGAACTTGCTAGTGCTTTCCTCCAAAATAGAAATTATTCCTTCCCGCTCTATCATCATACGAAAAAATATGTTATAATTCGACATATCATAATTAAAGATTATTCTGGAGGGACATCGTATGAAAAAACTGCCCGTCGAGCTGCGCCAGCTGGAATATTTTCAGATGGCCGCCCGTTTGCGGAACCTAACCCGGGCCGCAGAACGCCTGCACGTTTCCCAGCCAAATGTGACTGTGGCGATCAAAAAGCTGGAACACGCGCTAGGCATTCAGCTTTTTGATCGCAGCCAAAAGCAACTGTCACTGACGCCGGAAGGCAACGTTTTCCTCGCCCGGGCAGATTCTGCTCTGCACACAATCCACGACGCGATTTTAGAGCTCGACGATTATAAGCAGCTGCAGAAGGGGACGATTCGCATCGGCATCCCGCCGATGATCGGCGCCTATCTCTTTCCTCGTATCTTCTCCAGCTTCCAACAGCAGCACCCACAACTCTCCATCTACTTGTATGAAGAAGGCTCCATGGCAATACGAGAGAAACTTGAAGGCGATGATCTTGATTTTGGCATCGTCATCACTTCAGACGCCGCCCCGACACTCCAGCTTCTACCTATGGCAACATGCCAGCTTGTCGCCGGAGTTCCTAGCGGTCATCCGCTGGCTGCTAAGAGGGCTCTCTCTTACGCGGATCTGGGTACTGCTAACCTCATCTTGATGAAGGAAGGTTCTTTTATCCGTTCGCACCTGTTCGACGCTTTTCGTGACGCCAGTATCACGCCCAATATCGTACTGGAATCGAATCAGATTGAAACGCTTAAAGCTCTCATTCGAAATGGTGTCGGTCTTTCCATTTTACTGGATTTCGTCGTGGAAAAAAAGCCCGGCTTTGTCGCTCTGCCGCTGGATCCGCCGCTTTACTATGATATTGGCATGGCGTGGAAAAAAGATCGCTACGTTTCCAAAGCGGCACAGGCGTTCATTGATTTCTGCCGCAACACGCTGATTCACTGACCGAGACTGCTTGTGAAACTTTTAGGAGGCACTATTCATGGCATATATCAACGAAAATTATCTGAAGCTGCCGGGCAATTACCTGTTCGCGGAGGTAGCTCGCCGCGTGACGTCGTTCAAAGAATCCCACCCCAACGCCGACATTATTCGCCTGGGCATCGGCGACGTCACACTGCCCCTGCCAGAAGTTACAATCGACGCCATGCAAAAAGCCGTCGCGGAAATGGGACACCAGGAAACCTTTCACGGCTACGGCCCGGAGCAAGGCTATGATTTTCTCATCAACGCCATCGTCGAGCACAATTACACGCGGCGCGGCATCAAGGTCACTCCCGATGAAGTTTTTGTGAGCGACGGCTCCAAGAGCGACTGCGGCAATATTCAAGAGATTTTTGGCACCGATAACGTCGTCGCCATTACCGATCCCGTTTATCCCGTTTACCTCGACACGAATGTCATGGCGGGGCGCACCGGCGGTTTAAAATCCGACGGCCATTTTGAAGGCGTCGTCTACCTGCCGTCGACCGCGGAAAACGATTTCGCTCCGGCGCTTCCCAAAGAACACGTCGACTTGTTATATCTTTGCTGCCCAAATAATCCGACAGGCACGACGCTGTCGCGCACCGAACTGAAAAAATGGGTCGACTACGCTCGGGAAAACGACACCGTAATTCTCTTTGACGCCGCTTACGCGGCCTATATCACAGAACCGGACGTGCCGCGCTCTATCTATGAAATCGAGGGCGGTCGCGAAGTTGCCGTTGAGTTTCGCTCCTTCTCCAAGACGGCGGGCTTCACCGGCACCCGCTGCGGCTATACGATCGTGCCCAAAACGCTTACCGCCAAAGCCAAAGATGGCTCGCGCCATCCCCTGAACGCGCTTTGGAATCGGCGCCATTCTACAAAATTCAATGGTACCGCCTACATCGTGCAGCGCGGTGCGGCAGCGATTTATACACCGGAGGGGGAACGCCAAGTCAAAGAACATATCGCCTATTATATGGAAAATGCCCGCATTATCCGTGAAGGACTCGCGGCGGCAGGGTTGAATGCTTTCGGTGGGGTGAACGCCCCCTACATTTGGTTAAAGACGCCTGATAACATGAAGTCCTGGGACTTCTTCGACAAGCTGCTGACAGAAATCAACGTCGTCGGCACTCCCGGCGTGGGCTTTGGCCCCTGCGGCGAAGGTTACTTCCGACTCACAGCCTTCGGCAATCGCGTCGATACCGAACGTGCTGTCGAACGTATTAAAACGAAACTGGCCCTTTAAAAAGCAGCACCCATAGAACGCGCACGAAAAAGGAGTGTTTCCCACGGGAAACACTCCTTTTTTTCTGCAGTTTTTCGGTTATGCCTGTTTCGCCAGCCGACGGTAGCTTTCCAGCCGCTCCTTGGCGTCTCGCTCGGTCTTGGCGTAAAGTTGCTCCGCAATTTCCGGGAACGCCCGCTTGAGGGACGAGAAACGCACTTCGCCCTGCAAAAACTCCTGGAAATCCGCCGTGGGCTCCTTGGAATCAAGACTGAACGGGTTCTTATCCGTACCAACCAATTCAGGATTAAAGCGATACGTCGCCCAGTAACCGGCTTCAACGGCACGCTTTTCCTCCATCTGACTCTTGCCCATCCCGATACGGATCCCGTGGTTAATGCACGGCGCGTAAGCGATGATAAGCGACGGACCATGGTACGCTTCGGCTTCGGCAATCGCCTTAAGCGCCTGATTTTTATCCGACCCCATGCAGATCTGCGCTACATAGACGTAACCGTAGCTTATCGCCATCATACCCAGATCCTTCTTCTTCGTCTTTTTCCCTGTTGCCGCGAACTGCGCCACCGCAGCGGTCGGCGTCGCCTTTGAAGACTGCCCCCCGGTGTTGGAATAGACCTCGGTGTCGAGGACAAGAACGTTGACGTCCTCCCCCGCCGCCAGCACATGGTCTAGGCCGCCGTAGCCAATATCATAACTCCAACCATCGCCGCCGATAATCCACTGGGATCGTTTAACGAAGAAATCTTTCTTATCGTAAATCTTTTGCAGCAGCGCATCGTCGGCTTTTTCCGCTTCCAGAAGCGTCGTGAGCTTATCAGCGCGTTCGCGCGTCCCTTCGCCTTCAATCAGGTTGTCCACCCAATCCTTTAGGGCGGCCTTTAGCTCAGCGCTTCCCTTGCCCGACGCCAGAGCGGTTCTGACGTCATCGGCCAGCGTCTCGCGCACGGCCTTGACGCCTAAGAACATGCCCAAGCCATATTCAGCGTTATCCTCAAAGAGCGAATTCGCCCACGCCGGACCATAACCCAGATGATTCTTCGTATATGGCATCGCCGGAGCCGAAGCCCCCCAGATAGAAGAACAGCCGGTGGCATTGGCGACCATCATACGATCGCCAAAGAGCTGGGTGACAAGCTTGACATACGGTGTTTCGCCGCAGCCGGCGCAAGCGCCGGAGAACTCCAGCAGCGGTTGCTCGAACTGACTGCCTTTGACCGTCTTTTTGTTCATCGGATTCGGCTTTGGCGCAACTTCGTTTACGCAAAAATCGAAGATCGGCTGCTTTTCGATCTGCGTCCCCAAAGGTTTCATGATCAGCGCCTTTCCTTTCGACGCCGGGCAGACATCGGCACAGTTACCGCAGCCTAAGCAATCTTTCACCGAAACGGCGATCGTAAAATTGAGTCCCTTCGCCCCCATCGCCGGTTTAAATTCCATATCCTGCGGCGCCCGCGCCTTTTCCTCGTCGCTCGTCAACACCGGGCGAATCGCGGCATGCGGGCAGACAAACGCGCACTGATTGCACTGAATGCAAAGATCCGTCTGCCATTCCGGCACGTCGATGGCTACGCCGCGCTTCTCGTAAGCCGCGCTGCCGCTGGGGAACGTACCGTCCTCCATGCCGTGAGCGAAGGTCGACACGGGGAGTTTCTCGCCTTCCTGACGATTCATAACCTCCAAGACCTTCGTCACGAACTCCGGAACTTTGGGCGTTTCTTTTGGAGCGTCGACTGCGTCTTTCCAAGCGTCGGGAACCTTTACCTCGATGAGCGCCGCCGAATCGATCCCCTTATCAATGGCACCATTATTCATGTCGATGACCTTTTGCCCCTTGTTTCCGTAGGTTTCGACCACCGAATTTTTCAAATACTCCACCGCTTTATCCAGGGGGATAATGTTCGCCAGCTTGAAGAACGCCGACTGCATGATCATGTTAAAACGACCGCCCAACCCGAGCTCCTGTGCAATCTTCACCGCATTGATCGTATAGAATTTAATCTCGTTTTGCGCGATATAGCGGCGCATGGCGGCGGGAAGGCGCTCCGTAAGCTCTTCCTCTGACCAAGTCGTATTGAGCAGGAAAGTCCCGCCTTTTTTCAACCCCGCCAGAAGATCATAGGAATGAACGTACGATTCCTTCGAGCAGGAAATGAAATTCGCGTTATTGATCAGATACGGCGATCGGATCGGCGACTTCCCAAAGCGCAGATGAGAAATCGTGATACCGCCCGATTTTTTGGAATCGTAGGCGAAATAAGCCTGCGCATACATGTCCGTATTGTCGCCGATGATTTTGATCGCGCTCTTATTCGCGCCCACCGTACCGTCGGAGCCGAAGCCCCAGAACTTACATGCCGTGGTTCCGGCCGGAGTAAGATCGACGTCGCTGTTGAGGGGCGCGAGGGAGCCGCCGGTCACATCGTCCTCAATGCCGATGGTAAAGCTGTTCTTCGGCGCGTCTTTACAGAGCTCTGCGAACACGGCGAAAAGCTGATCCGGCGTAACATCCTTGCCGCCGAGACCATAACGACCGCCGACGACGACCGGTTTTTCCGCCTGCTCGTAAAAGGCGTTCCGCACGTCGAGATAGAGCGGTTCGCCAAGCGCCCCGGGTTCTTTCGTACGATCGAGAACGGCGATTTTTTTCGCCGTCTTCGGCAGCTGCGCAAAGAAATGCCGGAGAGAAAACGGGCGGTAGAGATGTACCGTCAGAACGCCGACCTTCTCGCCGGCGGCGTTCAAGTAATCGGCGACTTCCGCCGCCGCCTCACATACCGATCCCATCGCGATGATGACCCGATCCGCGTCCTTGGCCCCGCGGTAATCAAAAAGATGATGCTCGCGCCCGGTAATCGCCGCCATCTCCCGCATCGCTTCCTCCACGATGTCCGGCACGGCTTCATAATAGCGGTTTACCGCTTCGCGCGCCTGGAAATAAATATCCGGATTCTGGCTGGTACCGCGAATAACGGGGTGATCCGGATTGAGCGCCCGATGCCGGAAGGCTTCCACCGCTTCCCAGTCAAGGATTTTCCCGAGATCTTCGTAGTCGACGACTTCGATCTTCTGGATCTCATGGGAAGTACGGAAGCCGTCAAAGAAATTGATAAACGGCACCCGGGCCTTAATCGCCGCCAAGTGCGCCACCGCGCCCAGATCCATAACCTGCTGGACGCTCGATTCCGCCAGTATGGCTACGCCGGTCTGCCGCGCCGCCATAACATCCTGATGATCGCCGAAAATGTTCAGGCTGGACGTCGCCAAGGCGCGCGCACTCACATGAAACACTCCCGGCAAAAGCTCGCCGGATATTTTGTACATGTTCGGCAGCATTAGCATCATACCTTGGGAAGCCGTGTACGTCGTCGTCAAGGCGCCCCCCTGGAGCGATCCGTGCACCGCACCGGCGGCGCCGCCTTCCGACTGAAGCTCAACCAAACGAACCGGCTGACCGAAAAGATTTTTCTGCCCGTGCGCCGCCATCTCATCGACATGCTCCGCCATCGGTGACGACGGTGTAATCGGATAGATCGCCGCGACATCGGTAAAAGCATAAGAAATATATGCCGCCGCGGTATTGCCATCCATAGTTTTCATTTTTTTGCTCATAGTATGACGGTTCCTCCTTTAAAAACAATGGCCTGACGTCGGCAGAAAAGCGCCAGACGCCCATTATGTTGATTATACATCGGGCATTAAAGAATGTAAATGCGAAAAAAAAATCTTACGAAACGTATCTTGTATACATTCCGCAAGATTTTTGAACGTACGGCCAAAAATTGTAAGCACTCAGTGCTTATGCGCCATCCCCGGCGCGATAAGCCCGATATCCATGCCGCGCCCGATCCGAGCGAGATCTTTTTCTGTTTCCGCCCGCAAAACATAATAACTCCCGCAGCTGTCGCACTCCAGCACGATAGAGCTTCCCTGAATGTCTGCCGAGATACAGCCGCGCCCGCAGGGGCAAACGATACCACCGTGCGCCGCCATCTCATGGACGCGATTTATGGCCTCCAACAATATGCGCTGTTTTTCAATAAAATTTTTGTCGTCGTGGGGGTGTAACGCCTCAAACTCCGCCTGATTAAAGGCCAGAAATTCCTCAATACGCCGTCGCCGCCCGATGTAACCAAGCTCGAAATGATCATGCTGACAAAACACCTTTTCCAACTGAATACGGCGAAGGTTTTTCAGAGAATAAACCGTGCGGTTCTCTTCACCGCAGATGACGCAGCCCACAGAAAACGCGATCTTGTGGCTGCCGTCAAGGCGCTCGCAAACGACCTGTTCATGCCCGCATCGATCACAGCGAAGTACGGTGCGGCTGGCCGCGAAATAAGGAATATCATGTACATGTATCTTGCCGCAGCGTCGACAGTAAAACGCCACGGAACACACTTCCCGGATGAGCACGCCCGCCACTCCTTCCTTTCCTGACATAGGCCTCGCTTAAATCTTTCCTTGGGATAATTTCGCTGTTTTTGAAAAAAATCCTTCTTTCCCATGAATTTTTTCCGAAAAAGTGAACGGCTTTTGCTGCGCCACACGCACCGGAAAAACAAACCGCCGGAGCCCCATCTGAGCGCCGGCGGTTCCTGCTACTATTTGTTTTTACACGGTCAGCGCCGCGCCTACGAAATCACGGAACAAAGGATGCGGGGCGTTCGGCCGGGATTTAAGCTCGGGATGGAACTGAGAAGCGACGAACCACGGATGGTCTTTGACCTCGATAACTTCCACCAGGCTGTCATCGGGGAGCGTCCCGGCGATGACCATACCCGCCCGCGTAAACAGTTCTCGGAAAGCGTTGTTGAACTCGAAGCGGTGGCGATGACGCTCGTTTATATCCGTTACGCCGTAAGCCGAATAGGTATGCGTTCCTTCCCTCAGCTTGCACGGGTAAGATCCAAGACGCATCGTGCCTCCTTTTTTCACAACGTTCACCTGAGAATCCATCAGGGCAATGACTGGATGCGGCGTCTCCGCATTAAATTCGGCGCTGTTCGCGTCGGAAAGCGAACAGACGTGGCGGGCGAACTCGATGACGGCACACTGCATTCCCAGGCAAAGGCCGAGAAACGGAATCTTATTCTCCCGAGCATACTGAATCGCTCGGATTTTCCCTTCAACACCTCGGTCGCCGAAGCCTCCCGGCACCAGAATTCCCTTGCAGCCGGAAAAAACGTCGGCCAGTTCCGTATCCGGTGACTCGATCTCCTCCGAGTTGATCCAGCTAATACGCACTTCAGTATCGTTGGCAATCCCCGCGTGGTGCAGAGCCTCAGTAACAGACATATAAGCGTCGGGCAAAGCGACGTATTTCCCCACGACGGCGACTTTGACCTTCTTCGCCGGATGATGGATTTTATATACCATCTTTTCCCATTCTTCCATATTAGCGGGGGATACGTCCATATTAAGCTTTTCCAGCACAATACGATCCAGCCCTTCCCTCTGCATCATCAGCGGAACCTCATAGATCGTATCAGCAGTACGGTTTTCAATAACCGCGCTCACATCGACGTCGCAAAAAAGCGCCAGCTTCTCGCGCATCTCTTTCGACAGTCGTTTTTCCGCCCGGCAGACAAGAATATCGGGCTGAATGCCGATCCCTCGCAGCTCCTTGACACTGTGCTGTGTCGGCTTCGTTTTAAGTTCGCCGGCTGCCGAGATATACGGTACTAACGTCACATGAATATAAAGAACATCGTTCTTACCGACTTCCTTCTTTACCTGTCGGATCGCTTCAATGAAGGGCAAACTCTCAATATCGCCGACGGTGCCGCCGATCTCGGTGATGACAACGTCAGCGCCGTCCGCTTTCGCAACGTCATAGACGCGTTGCTTAATTTCATTCGTAATGTGAGGAATGACTTGCACGGTACTGCCCAGATAATCTCCCTTTCGTTCCTTATTAAGAACTGACCAGTAGACCTTGCCGGCGGTAATATTTGACATTTTCGTCAGATTTATGTCGATGAAGCGCTCGTAATGGCCAAGATCAAGATCCGTTTCCGCTCCATCATCAGTCACAAAGACCTCGCCGTGCTGGTACGGGCTCATTGTTCCCGGATCAATATTGATATAGGGATCAAATTTCTGGATCGTAACCCGAATCCCGCGGCTCTTGAGAAGACGTCCCAGAGAAGCCGCCGTAATCCCCTTACCCAGGGACGAAACTACACCACCGGTAACGAAAATATACTTTGCCATGCTGTACCTCCTGCTCGGATTTTATTTTATTCCCCGACTTTTACCGGATCAATTCTCTTGAATACTCTCCAGGAGTTTCTCCCGACGACGCGATGATTTCGTCGCTCCCGCAGCGGACGAAGAGGCGCCTCCCCCGTGTCCTCGTTTGCTCTCCGCGGGTGTCCACTCCGTCAAGCCCCAATAACCTTTACCGGTATAATGAAAGCGACTGTCCATATTGATCAACGTGTAGACTTCAGAAATCGCCCGCGACAGCGACTGTACCGGCTTCGCCTTCTTTTCAATGACTTCCGTCACCAAATCTTTATAATAAATCGGCTCGCCCTTCTCGGCCAAGATGTGATACGCAACATCCGTCTCCGTGCTGTTCAAATAATTCATATCGTCTCTTCTCCTTTATCTTTACCGATGTTTCCTAAACACCGGCTGCTTTTCGAATCGTTTCCCCTGCTAATGTCCGCCGATCACATCTTCTCCGGCGCGGATACGCCAAGGATCCCCAGTGCGTGGCGGATGACCTGCTGCGTTTTACCGGCCAGAGCCAAGCGCGCTTTGGCCAGCGGCTCATCTACGCCCATAATACGACACTTGCTGTAAAAGCTGTGGAACGCCCCCGCCAGATCGTGAGCAAAGCGCGCGATGCGCTGCGGCGCGTAATCAGCCGCCGCTCGATCCACCTCATCGGGATATTCTGTGATCAACTTAATAAGCGCGATCTCTGTTTCATCCGTCAGCCTTGTAAGTTCGGGCTCCGACTCCGCTTTCGCCGTCAGCCCGATTTCTTCCGCCTGCCGAAAAATACTGGCGATTCGGGCGTGTGCGTACTGCACGTAATAAACGGGATTCTCATTCGACTGCTTTCGCGCTAAATCGAGATCAAAATCAAGCTGGCTGTCCAGCGAGCGCATGACGAAGAAATAACGCGCCGCATCGGTACCGACTTCTTCCATGAGCTCCGCCAGCGTCACACTTTCCCCGGTTCGCTTCGACATCTTCACCGGCTCGCCGCCGCGATACAGGCTGACCATTTGCAAAAGTAAAATTCGCAGCTTCTCGGGATCGTAGCCTAACGCCTTCATGGCCGCCTTTACCCGACAGACGTAGCCATGGTGATCAGCGCCCCAGATATCGACGAGCGTTCCGAAGCCGCGTTCAAATTTATCGCGATGGTAAGCAATATCTGCCGCCAGATACGTTGGCTCGCCATTCTCCCGAATGACGACGCGATCCTTATCGTCACCGTAGTCTGTCGAGCGGAGCCAGAGCGCGCCATCTTTCTCGTAGATAGTACCATTCTCCCGGAGCTTGGCGATCGCATCCACCACCTTATCCGGATGCAGCGTACGCTCGCTGAACCAGACGTCGAAACGCACATTAAAACGTGACAGATCCTCGCGAAGTGCCGCCAGTTTCTCTTTCAGCGCTACCTCGCGAAACACCTTGAGCCGTTCTTCTTCCGACAGCGCCAGATAGCGATCGCCGTCCTTTTCGGCAATGCGTTTGGCCGTATCGATAATATCGGCGCCGTGGTAACCGTTCTCGGGAAGCTCCGCCGGCTGCCCGAACAGTTCTAAATAGCGCGCGTTGACCGACGCCGCCAGTGTATCGATCTGATTTCCCGCGTCGTTGATATAGTATTCGCTGCGCACCGGATACCCCGCCACCCGCAGAAGATTTACCAGCGCGCTGCCCACCGCCGCGCCGCGGCCATGCCCGACATGAAGCGGCCCCGTCGGATTCGCGCTGACGTACTCGACCATGATCGGTTCGCGTTCTTTCGCCATCAGCGTTCCATAAGATTCACCCTCGGCGATGGCCTGCTCCAGTTCCTCATACAGGACTTCGGCGCGCAGAAAAACGTTAATGAATCCCGGCCCCGCAATCTCGGTCCGCTCCAGCTCCTCCAAAGAAAGACGTCGAACAATTTCTTCGGCGATCCGACGCGGAGACAACCGGAATACCCGCGCCGACTGCATGGCAAAATTTGTTGCGAAATCGCCCATCTCTTTTTTCGGCGGAACCTCGAGCGTAATCGCCGGGATCTCTCCCACCGGAAACACCCCATCCGCAATGGCTTGCTTTGCCGCGTTCCGGATCGCTTCGCTCAGACTATTTTTTATATCCACAGAACTTCCCCCTTATAGATCTGCGGCGACACCCGTGCTTTAGTTCAGGCGGTCGATCTCGCCTTCCGCCGCGCTTATCTCAATATGGAGCTCATTGAGTGTCTGCACCTCGCCGTTAATTGACATTGCATAGCTGACGTCCACTTCGCCCGATACTGTGCCATAAACGACGTTTACCATGTCGGTCCGCACGGAAAGCTCCATACTGCCAAACGGCGTCTTATATTCGCTGACGCTTTCCTGCCGCTTATCGAAGCGCTGCTCCTGAACCACCCCGCCAGAGCGCAGGAGCACCACAGAATCCGGGGCGATCTTGAGTATCGTCGAGATCCGCCCCTCGCCGTCCAGCATATTATCCTCATAAAGCACGTAGTGCTTACCGTTGCGATAGTAATGGCGGCCCTCCGCCATCATCTCGATCCGACTCTTTTCGCCTTCCGGGTCGATCTGCTCGCCGCGTACCTTTACGATCACTCGGTCCATTTTCCCACCTCATTTCCGGTAAACATGAACGGTTTTATTATACGACACCTGCCGCTTTCCGTCTATGGAATTTTCAAAACCCCCGCCGCCTTACGGACAAAAAAGAAGCAGAGGCCAGTCTGACCCCTGCGTTACAATCCTGTTCAAATTTACCCCAGTCGTTTTAAGATCACGGTGAACGTCGTTCCCGCTCCGGGCTGGCTTTCGACCTTAATCGTGCCGTCGTGGAGCTGGACGATCTCCTGCGCAATGGCCAGCCCCAGTCCGTTGCCGCCCATCTCCCGGGAACGCGCCTTATCGACACGATAGAAGCGGTCGAAGATTCGCTGCTGATCCTCAGGTGCGATTCCGATTCCGGTATCAGCGACCGAAAAGACGAACTTGCCCGTCGAAGGCTCCGTCAGGCGCACGGTTATCGTCCCGCCGCTGGGCGTATACTTTACGGCGTTATCGACCAGAATGAGCATAAGCTGCTTGATTTTTTGCTCGTCGAGCTTCGCTGACAGCGTATTAAGTCCTTCGCGCCGTAGCGTGAGATTCTTTTTCTCCGCCAAAGGCTGCATGAGACGCAGCGTCTGATCGAGGGCCGCCGCCAGATCCACCTTCGTGAGCTTCAGCTTGAGCGCCTGATTATCGCTCCTGGCCACAACGAGGAGATCACTGACGAGCTTCGTCATCTTTTTCACCTCGTCGTGGATGTCGCCGATGACTTGCTTCAAAAAGGGCGACGTGATCGACGTATCGCTCTCCAATATCTCCGCCGAAGCCAGCACCACGGAAAGCGGTGTTCTTAGCTCGTGGGACGCGTCGGCGGCGAACTGTCGCTGCTTCTCATAGGCTTCGCGCAAAGGCACGATCGCCTTGCCCGCCATGACGTAGCCAATTCCCGTGGCAATGAGGAGCGCCAGCACTGCCAGCACGGTAAGTGTATACGTTGCCTTTTGCAGGCCGCGGTAGACCGCTGATATTTCCTTGCCGACATAGACTGTGCCGACCAGATCGCCATCCACCACGATAGGGTGCGACGCCATCATAATTCGTACGTTGGTGCTTTTCATGTCCTGGCTGAACACCGCTACGTCGCCCAACTCATCCTCCCGCCCTTTCCAGTCCGTAATGATGCTCAGAACGAACGGTTCGATGAGAAACGACGCGCGGGAAAAATTCATGACCCGCCCCTCGGTGTCAAAGACGTAGAAAAAAAGCCGATCCTGATTGCCTTTCAGCTCCAGCCCGTCATCGAGATGAAGTTCCGGATGCTGAACGAGGATCGCCTGCCGGGTGGCGACATTTTTTGCCATGTCCAAAAGCTCCCGCGCCTGCTCCGAGGACACCGCCCACTTCATGCTAAAATGCATGACAAAGATGAGGACGATCAAAAACACCGCCATAATAATGGAATAATAGAAGGTCAGCTGCCACCGGCTGTGCCGGAATACGTTCGTGGTCAATCCGGCTCACTCCGCTTCCAGTTTATAGCCGACGCCGCGAATTGTGTGGATCATCGTCTTGCCGTCGCCCAGATCGAGCTTCTTGCGAATGAGTTTCACATAGGAGTCAATATTATTCGAGCTGACCTCCGACTCCAGGCCCCAGATACGGTCAAGAATGATCTCGCGCGGCACGACGATCCCGAGATTCTGCGCCAGAAGATCAAAGATCTGGAACTCGCGGGGCGACAGCTGAATCACCTGATCTTGTTTCTTTAAAACCTTAGCCGTGCGGTTCAGCGTGAACTCGCCCACCTGCACAACATCCTGCTGTATTTTCTGGCTGCTGCGCCGTCCCAAAGCCCGGAGACGCGCCAGAAGCTCCGCGAATTCAAAGGGCTTAACCAGATAATCGTCGGCGCCGGCGTCCAGTCCTGTGACTCTATCCTCAACCGCGTCCCGCGCTGTCAGCATCAAAATCGCTTTCTCGTAGCCATTTTCCCGCAGGCGACGGCAGGCGTCCACGCCGCTTTCCCCCGGCATCATCCAATCCAGCACCAGCACGTCGTAATCGTCATACGTCGCGTATTCATAGATCTCATCACCGCGTGTTACCCATTCAACAGAAATATCGTTTTTTTCCAGCATATATTTGATGAGCTTGCCCAGTTTGGCGTCGTCTTCCGCCAGTAAAACCTTCATTGTATCGCCTCCAGGCCCTTCGTTTTCTGCCCCTTATTTTGCCCGCGCCGTCTGAAAAGGACGTGAAGACGATTTCCCGCCGCCGCGCCGGCCAAGAGCAATAACCGCCTCTTCCAGTACTTCCGGACCCGCCCGCCCCGTCTTAAGAGCATAATCGGCATCTGCCAGATGTAAAAATATTCGCCGTAAAAGCGCGTCGTCGTACGTTCCCACCACTTTTTCAGCCTTCGCCGCGATATAAGGATGAATTTCCAACGCGGCGGCCAGCGCTTTTTTCGAAACACTTCGCGCCATGTATTCTTTTGCCTGCCAAAGCACCCGCACATGACGCGCCAGCCCCGCCAGGAGAAGCGGCAAAAAAACGCCGTCCGCGATCTGACGCTCAAGAAGCATCAGTGCCCGCTTAATATCTCGCGCATCGATCGCATCAAAGAGAGCGAACCCAGATACTTCCGGCAGGCGGGAAAAGACCTGCTCCAAATCCGCTCTCGTAAAGCGCCGGGCGTTGGTATAAAGTGCCAGCTTCGTGAGCTCCTCGTCGAGAAAAGAAAGTGATATCGGCCGCATCATGCTCACTGCACCCATGAAATACGCCCGCGCCTCCCGGTCAAATTCCCGGCCCAACTCGGCGAGTTTGTCCCGGAGCCAGTCGTCAATATTCCATGCCGTAACCGGATCGGCGTCCAGCACCAATCCCGCCTTTTGCACCGTCTTATATATCCGCCGCCTTTTATCCGCCTTCCCCGCCGCCTCAAAGATCACGTAATTCTCCGCCGGAAGCGCGGTCAAAATAGCCAGCAAGCGGTCTATATCCCGCTCCAGTCGCCCTTTTTTCTTATCTGTCGGCGGCATTTCACTTTTCTTTGTCTCACCAAACAGCCGAGTACCGGACAACAGCAAAACGCTTTTTTCCGTAAAAAGCGGCGCTTCTGTGAGCCGCTCAATCAGTTCTGGCACTGGTATATCGCCATCAAGTCTCTGTACCATCTCCGGCCATATCGCTTCATCGGGAGCGATGGCGCGCAAAACGCTCTGCCGGGCGCGCTCAATAAAATACGGCTCCTCGCCCGCCAAAAGATACGCATGTACAGGCTCACGCCGGCGCAGCGCCGCCGAAAATTCCCTATACTGCATTGGCGCTCCTCCTTTCTCCGTTTTGTCTGTTCTTAGTATACCGGCAATCAGCCGAAAACAAAAGACCACTCTATACGCAAATATTTTTAGGCATTTCCTCCTTAAAAAGCTGTTTAATGCTGGACTTTAGCGGAGAAATATTATAATATGATTATAAAAATTCGTATTCTCTATATGTATATATAAAAGTCTTATGTCCTATATATCTGCAGGAGGTATCGGATTATGTATCAGGCTTCTTCGCATTTTATCCTTGCCGGTCTCAGCCAAGAGTGGGTGATTGCTCTCCAAAACACGGCCCCGCCCGATCACTTCTCACATACTTATGAGATCGCCACCGTTCTTCCCGAGGTCATCGCGCCGAACACAACGGCCATTCTCTTCTCTGATTCCGCAATGGCCGACGACCTTTTGCGCCAAGCCGCCGGAAACGCCCGCCTGATTCTTTGCACCGAAGCCCCAGCCTGCTTAAACCAGATCGCGCTGACCGTGCTGGACGATATCTGGCCGGCGACGGTAACGGCCGAGGTCGCCCGCTTTTATTTCAGCCGCCTTCTCCAGGAAATCAAGGCGGAAAAAGACGCCTGGCTTGACCGCCTCTATCTCGCTACCGCCGTCAATAACGAATCCGATCTCATCTGGCTCAAGGACACGGATGGCGCCTACCTGCGGGTCAATACTGCGTTTTGCCGCGTAGCGGACAAAACCCGCGACAATATTATCGGCCGGTGTTACGAAGATCTCTGGGGCCCGGCCGGACCGGAGAGCGACAATGAGGATGCGGACAGCCAGCTCTCCAGTGACGACCCTCTGCCTACAGGCATCGCTAACATGACGGAAGAATCTATTGCCAGCCCGTCGGGTCTGCTCCGGATTCAGACCGTAAAATTCCCGCTGCATGACGACGATGGCATGGTCATCGGAACGGTCGGCATCGGACGCGACGTCACACAGCTTCGCAAATATGAGTGTCGCCTGCGGCGCGCCGCGAATACCGACGAACTCACCAAGCTCAAAAACCGCCGTTCCTTCTTTGAGCATATCATGAAAAATCGCGGTGACCGGCCTCTGACTCTGGGGCGTCTCAAGCTTTCCCACCTGAAACATCTGAACGATACCTACGGCTCGCAAAAAGGCGACGAAGCGCTTGTCGCCATGGCGGGCTTTTTGCGCGTCACCTTCCCGGACGCGATCCTCTGTCGCTTCGGCGGCGGCGAATTTCTCATTGGTCAGCTCGGCGTGGATGCGTCGGACGATTTTAAAGCCAAATTCGCCGACATGTTAGGCAATATCCAACAATGCTGCGATTCGGAAAAACACCCGCTCCTGCTCTCCGCCAATCTCGGCATTACGGTAGCAAGCGACAGCGCCGTTTCTCTCGATAAGCTCATCCGACAAAGCGATCTGGCGCTTTACTACTCGCACAATCTCGGCGACGGCCAATGCTGTGTCTTCTCGGAAATCATCAGCGAATAAATGATCGCAGCGCTGAACGCTTCCATTTTTTCTCGCTAAAACACCTTTCTGTCGGCCTACGGAAAAATCGCATCCTCAGTAGGCCGAAGAAAGGTGTTTTTTATACCGCCGCTATTCCCCGCCATACCCGCTTCACCACGGAAGAGAGGCGTCACAATAGCGCTCGACGCGAAGGCGTGTTCCGTCAGAGTAAAACACGATCGCGCCGTCCTCGTCGGTGCGGCAAATCGCGGCGCCTACGTCATGAAAACGCTTAACAATCTCAGGGCGCGGATGACCGAAGGAATTATCCGCACCAACAGAAAATACCGCCCACCCAGGATGCACCGCCGTTACAAACGCGGGAGAGCTTGATGTAGCGGAGCCGTGATGAGGAACTTGCAACACGGTGCTTTCGAGGGCCGGATGTTTTTTTAGCAGCTCCGCTTCCTGTTCCTTCACGAGATCGCCGGTAAACAAAAAGGACGTATTGCCATACGACACGCGATAGACATTTGATGCTTCGTTGCCGGTCGTTAAACTGACATTTTCCGGAGCGTGAAGGATTTCGACCCGTACGCCGTCCAAGTCAATAATAGAGCCTTCCCGAGCCGGAGAGAGTTTTGTCAGATCCGCCGCCTGCACCTCGGCGCCAAGGCTGCGAGCGTATTCAGTGCGCGGCTCATGCCCTGTCCAAACAAAACCAACAGGAATATGACGCAGCAGGCTGCCCGCCCCGGCAGCATGATCCTCATGCGCGTGGGTGAGTAAAATAAAGTCCAGCTCCCATACGCCGTAATGACGAAGATATGGCAGATCGACCCTCGCACCGACGTCAAAAACATTGTCGCGCACGCCTCCGGTGTCGATCATAAAAGCACGCCCGTGGGGTGTAACAATGAGCGCGGCATTTCCTTGATGGACGTCGATGAAATGGACCTTCATTTCCGCCGGTCGAGTCAGCGACCAGATAAACACACCCGCCAGCACTAAAGCTCCCATACCGCCAAGGACGCCCCGGTGCGCCAATATCCACACAGCGCAGGATTTTCTCCGCTCTTTTTCCTGCCCCCAAAGAGTCAGCGCCGCATAATACAACGCGCCCGAAAAGAATCCCAGGGAAGGAATATGCCATACGCCGCCCGGCAGCCGCGCCATGAGGCGCGATAGTTCGTAGACCAGCCCGAGCAGGATACTGTCCAAGCCCAGGAGAAGCCGTCCCGCCAGCGGCCAGGCCCACGCCAATATCCCCGCCCCCAACGCAGCAATCATCATGAATTCTAAGAGCGGGACAACGGTCAAATTCGCCAAAAGCGAGCTAAACGAGATCTGATTAAAATACCATGCCAGAAAGGGCACCGTCGCCAACTGTGCTGCCAGCGTAATGGACAGGCCCCCCCGGAAAAATTCCGGCCATCTGGCCAGAAGTTCCCGAAAGCGCGGCGTCAAATAGAGAAGTCCTGCCGTAGCGGCAAAAGAAAGCTGAAAACTAATATCGAAGAGAAGAAACGGCTGGATAAGAAGCATTCCCAGCCCAGTAACAGTTAAAATGCGCCGGGCATCCTTTTCCCGCTCCAAGACGACCGCGGCAAAGGTCAGACTGCCCATGACTGCCGAACGGACCACCGGCGGCACAAGTCCCGCCAAGAGACTGTAAAAAGCGATAACGGCAATGACCAGCCCCGACACCGCCAGACGCGGCAAACGCAAAAAACCGCCCAGCCATGCTATGACTGCCGCCAAAAGGCTGATATGCGATCCGGACACGGAAAGGATATGAACGATCCCCGTCGCCACAAAGGCCTCCGTCAGCTCCGGGCGAATCCCTTCATAGCCGCCAAAGAGCAAGGCAAAGAGTGCCGCTGCGTCCGCCTGCGGCATAGCGGCGCGCAAGGCGGAGAGATAATGGCGTCGGATAGCTTCCGCCCATCGCAGCAAGCTGTCGCCTTCCGTCGGCGTAATCTCGACTCCCGGCCGGCGTGCGGAAAGCCGTGCCGTAATTCCCTGCGCACGAAGCCGACGCACCGAATCAATCTGCCCCGGATTATTGTACCGACGGGGAATCCGTATCTTCCCCGTCGCGCGAATACGGTCGCCGGCCTGCGCGGCGGTCATAACCGCTTCCTCGCCCAGGCGGTCATGAATCATGATTCCTCCGCTGGCAGGGTGTGTTTCTCCATCCCCGCCGCGAAACGATTCCGCCTCCACTTCGTATTGGACATGGCGAACCCCCGCCGCATCCTCGCTTAAGCGCGGCGCCGCGCGAAGCACACCGGTCACTTCCCCCGTTTCGCCCGCCCAGCGGGAAATATCATTTCCCGATAGACTGTCCGCCATTTCGTAGCGTCCAGCGCCCAGGAGCAGAAAAAGCACGAGAAAAGCCGCCCATGTCCACTTACTCTCCTGCCACAGGAGAATTCCTGCCGCCAGAAAGGCCACCGCCGTCAGTGCCAGCAGTGGCCAAAAGGAAAGCGGAAAGAACGCTGCGCAGAGAATCCCCGCTGCCAGCATCGCTAACGTACCGTTCAAAAAAGTTTCCGGGTATTGCCCAAGCCGGATTTTCACAGCGCCGCCTTATCTTTCAACCGGGCGAATTTCGCTTCTCCAATCCCCCGAACCTTCCGCAAATCTTCCAATTTTTCAAAAGGCCCGTTTTGTTGGCGGTGTTCAACAATACGTCGCGCCATAACCGGACCGATTCCCGGTAAACCCTCCAGCGTTTTTTCATCCGCCGTATTGATATGAATAAGGCCGTCCTGTTTTGCCGCAGGAGAATTTTGAGCTTCCGGCTCCGGCAGGTTTTCCCGCAACGCTCCAGGAACCTCAATCTGCATACCGTCTTTCAGCGGCTGCGCCAGATTAATCCGCGCCAGATCCGCATCCGGCAACGCTCCGCCACAGGCCGTGATCGCCTGCTCAATCCGCCCTCCCGCCAGTGTCACGACTCCCGGGCGCCGTACCGCGCCGGTTACATACACCGTTACTGTTTCTGCGGCAGGAGCCGTTCCTGCCGCCAAAGGCTGCACCGTATCCTCTTTCGACAGCGTAAACGCTGTGGCGCCAATTGCGATGAGCGCTATCGCCAGCAACACGAAAAGCGATCGTCTGAACATCGGCATTATCCCACCTCAGTTCTCAATGCCACGCCGCGCAGCAACGCCTTTCGCGTAGTAATGCTTCACTTCTCGCATATCCGTCACCAAATCTGCTCTCTCAATGAGCCAATCCGGCGCGCCGCGCCCTGTCAACACCAGCTCTGTTTCCGCCGAGATCGTATTCAAAAGCGCCTCTACTTCGTCCTTATCAAGAAGCTCGAACAAAAGCGCTACATTCAGTTCATCAAGAATAACGACGTCATATTCTCCAGAGCGCGCCTTTCCCGCCGCCTTTTGGAACCCTTCCCCGATTAATGCCACATAATCTGCCGGAGGATTTCCTTTCTCAAAGACCACCACTTCATCTCCCCACGCTGCCCGTTCTTCCGGCGTCAGCATCCCTTCCTGTGCCACAAAAAAAGGCTTGCCCGTCGTCTCCAGCAAGAGCCGCGGGGAAAATTCCCGTAACACGCTCTGCTCGCTGTAGGCCAGCCCTTTCATAAACTGCATGATATAGACTTTTTTTCCCGCCCCGATGGCGCGAATGGCGAGGCCAATCGCCGCCGTGGTTTTTCCTTTCCCGTTTCCCGTATAGATTTGCAGCATCCTCATCCGCCTCGCTCACTTGATGATATTGACGATATTGTCCGCTGACGCCAGCACATGGGGAGGCGTAAGCGCCCGTTTGTAACCAAACACGCCGACGCAGAGCGGATCGTAACCTGACGGGATGCTGAGCTGCCCCACCACTTTCTGCGTCTCCGGAGCGCGGAGCAAATCGGGAGCAGAAGTCAGCCAGCAGGAACCGATCCCGTACTTTTCCGCCACCAGCATCATGCCGCCGAACACCATGTTCGCCGAATCTTCCGCATATTTAATGTCCCGGTGCCCGGAAATGATCAGGAGAAGCGATGACTCCACCAGAATGCGGCCCGTCCCCGCCGGATCTCCCCAAATATCGCCGTGAACGCGCGCCAGCATCTTCTCATAGCTGGATCCCAGCTGTTTCATGAGCCCCCGATTCTGAAGCACGGTAAAATGCCATTCCTGATTGCGGGTCGCGTTGGAGAGCATCTTTCCTTCTTCCAGAATCTCCATCAACTCCTCATCTTGGATCGGACGGATATCAAGCTGTGATGTGCTGCGCCGCATCAGTACGTTGCGCAATATATTGTTCATGGTTTTTCCTCCCGTCTCCATTCTCCGTGCTCAGCGATTATCCACACGTTCCGGCCCCGCTATATCATGTCGGCGAAATCGTTCCTCTGCGAGCTGCTCATACTTCGTTCCCGGGCGACCATAATTCGCATAAGGATCAATCGATATGCCGCCCCGTGGCAGGAACTTTCCCCAGACCTCAATATAGCGCGGGTCCATAAGCGCAATAAGATCCTTCATGATAATATTTACAACGTCCTCATGGAACGCGCCGTGGTTACGAAAACTGAACAGATACAGCTTCAGCGATTTACTTTCGACCATACGGACATCAGGAACGTACGCGATGTAAAGCGCCGCAAAATCCGGCTGCCCGGTAATCGGGCAAAGACTCGTAAACTCGGGGCAGTTGAATTTCACCCAGTAATCGTTCTCCTGATGCCGGTTGCTAAAAGTCTCCAACACCTGAGGCGCATAATTCGCGGGGTATTTCGTTTCTTCCTGGCCCAAAAGTGTCAGCCTTGACGCATTTTCCTCATGCTCGCTCATCTGCCGCCTCGCTTTCCATATACTGCCGCACAAAATCCGTCTCGGACGCGGGGCGGCCAAAAAGATACCCCTGAATATAATCCGCCCGGCACTCCTTCGTCACGATGTTGTAAACCTCCGTCTCTTCGACGCCTTCGATACATACCTCAATCCCCATACGGTGACACAGCGTCACCGTATATTCGACAAGCTGCCGGTCAAAATCGTTCTCCAGAATATGCCGAACAAACTCCCGATCCAATTTAACAATGTCACAGGGCAGCTTTTTGAGATAAGCCAGTGAAGAATAGCCCGTACCGAAATCATCCATGGCGATGCGAACGCCCTTCTCGCGGAACTCGTTAAACCGCTGATGAAGAAACGTCCAATCGGAGACGATCATACTTTCTGTGAGCTCCAGTGTTACTGCGTCCGGCGGCAAGCCGAGGGCATCGATCATCTCAAATACGAACGGGAAAAACGTGACGTCTTTGATCTGCGCGTAAGAGACATTAATACTTATATGAAAATCCGGCACATACTCCCGCCATTTTTTACAAGTCTTGAGCGCTTCCTCAATGATCCATTTACCCAGCGGCAGGATCATTTTCGTTTCTTCCAGGACCGGCACAAATTCCATTGGTGAAACCATCGCGCCCTGCGGATTTTTCCAGCGCAGCAAGGCTTCCGCACCAATCAGCCGCTGCGATGAAGCGCTCACCTGCGGCTGATAAAAAAGCGAAAACCCTTCGCAGCTATTCTCAACACTCGTCTTTATCGTATCGCGCATGGCGAGCACCCGCATCCAGCGGTTATACTGCTCACGTGTGAACACGACGTTACGGTTTTTTCCGTCTCTTTTCGCTAGATCCAGTGCCGCCTCAGCGCGTTTATGGAGCGCCAGATATTCCCGGCCCCCTTGCGGATAAATCACCGTGCCGCCAGAAACCGTACAGAAATACATTTTCCCATCGATAAACTGCTGCCGCGACATACATATCTGAATGGCCTTAAAGATCTCCCCCGCCGTCTCGGTCGAAGCACCTCGCAGAACGACGCCGAACTCATCGCCGTCAAGTTTATACAGCATGACGCCTTCCGGCAAAATATTGGTAATCTGATCCGCCGCCGACCGAAGCACCCGATTGCCAAAGGAGCGATTGTACGTTTCATTAACAATTTTAAAATTATCTAAACCCAAAAGCAGGATAGCCCCGGCGACGCCCGTCCGTCGGAACTCATTGAGCGCCTCTTTGACCGCCCGCTCAAATTGCGTCCGGTTAAGTAAGCCGGTAACCGTATCCGCCCGATTGATCTGTTCCAAGCGAACCATTATCCCCGCGGAAAAATAGGGCTTTCCGTGCGCGTCACGGAGCAACACGCTCCGTCGACGCAGCCATACATAGCGATCTGAGCGATCGCGCGCCCGCAGCTCAATATCGATCTCGTCCGTCAGCCCCTGCTCCATAGCCTCTTGCCACGCCTTAGAGAGCTTTGCCCGGTCATCAGGATGGAGCCGCGGCATCCACACCGCACCCATATCGTTGATGACCCGGCCGGGCATCTCAAAATCAGCGACCCAATTCTCTGAAAGGACAATTATCCCCGCCTTAAGATCATAAATAAAAAAATACGCGTCGCTTGATCGGGGCAGTGTATTAAAATAAAACTCTATCTGCTTTAAAAGTGGCGGCAACGCTCTAGAACACCGCTGGTCACCTTTCGGTGAAACCCTCCCCGTAGCTTTGTCCCGCTTGCCCCTCATACCAATCACCTGATTTTTCGCCGCTTCGCTCCCCTGCCCCAGCCTGATAATCACCGCAGCGGCACTTGTTTCTTAGCTTTTCTTACATTATAAATTCATTATAATGTATTCCAGCGCCAATGGCAAGCTACCCTTTCAATGTCTCAGCGCGCTAAACAAAAGGCAATACGCCGGACAATACCGCTCGTCTCCAAGCGCCTTACAGCGTATCGTGCAACGGGTACCAAAGGAACTCATGACTCTTCCAACCGTATTGGTTATACTTCCCATCGTTAGCAAGAGGAGGGAAGATGAGCGGTGTACCGCCGTCGCCGCTGGCAGTAACCTCGATCGGCTTTCCCGCTTCTACGTCGACGGCGGGAAAATCAAGCACGACGCCCACTCTTTGCCAAGTCGTCCGATGGCCGAAATCCGGCTCGATAGATCGCTGTAAATTTGCGTAACGCACCTGCGAAGGCTCCAGTTCCCGTCCTCCCTGGGAAACGCGAATCTTTACGTTCAAAAAACTCTCGCGGTTGAAATTGCGGATATTGAACAATATCCGCAGCTGGCAGATATCGCCCGCCGAGCGGAACGCTCCGAAATCACGCCGCCCGCTTCGCGTCTGTTCAATCTGCTCGTTCATGACGCAGGTAAACGGCGTAAGCCAGTAAATATCCGCTGCCGTACGCACGTCGCCCGCCAGAAAATGGCTTCCTTTGACCGGCCCCGCCGATTCCATCGAACGATAAGCAAAGACGATCTTCTTCTGCGGCACCAGCCGGTTCGCCTTCATTTGCGCTTCGCTGATCTGCTCCTCTGTTAAGGGCGGCGACGCCAACCCCAATGACGCAGACAAAAACAGCGCCGCTGCCAAAGCCGCGCTAAAAACCTGTCTTACCTTCACAAAAACTCCTCCTCATCTTTCTCCGTCCAACAAAAATGCGCGAAAAGCCACGTTGCCAAATTTCATGCCCCGTTCCGTCAAGCGAACGCTGTCCGCCGCTTCCTCCAGCAGTCCCTTCGCTCGCAAATCCTGAAGTGTCGCATGGTAAACGCTGTCGAGAGAGCAGCCGAACTTCGCAGCGAATTTCGCGCGGCTCAGCCCCCGTGCCGTCCGAAGAGCCAGAAAACAGAACTCCTCCATCTGGTTTTTTCGCGTCGCCGGCTCTTCTTCTCGAGCGGGAAAGCGGCCGCTTTGAACAGCGGCGATATAGGCGGCGATGTCCGGCTCGTTCACCATGCGCCGCCCGTCCCAATACGAGTGCGTCGCCGCCCCAAAGCCCGCGTAAGGCACGTCGGTCCAATAGGAAAGATTATGGCGGCTCATGAACCCGGGCCGAGCGAAGTTCGCGATCTCATAGCGCGCAAAACCGTAACGGGGCAAAATGCGCGTCAGGTAATCGTACATCGCCTCGGTGTCTTCCTCCGCAGGGAGCCGCAGCGTCCCTGCCGCTTCTTCCGCCGCGAAAGGCGTTCCCTCCTCCACCGTCAAACCGTATACGGAAATATGCGTAGGCGCTAAATCGATGGCCGTCTCCACACTGCGCCGCACATCCTCTATAGTCTGGCCCGGCAGACCGTACATCAGATCGAGGCTCACATCCGTAAATCCCGCCGCCCGCGCCCAGCGCACCGTATCTCGGATCGCCTGCGCCGTATGAATGCGCCCAATCCGCGCTAAAAGGCGATCCTCAAAACTCTGGGCCCCCACGGACAGGCGTGTCACCCCTAACGTATGAAGCGCTGTGAGAGTTTCCAAATCCACCGTGCCGGGATTGACCTCGACAGTCACTTCCGCCTCCGGCGAAAATGGCAATACCGCCTTCAGCGTCAAAAGGATGCTTGACAGCAAAGAAATCGGGAGCGCCGTCGGCGTTCCTCCGCCGATGTAGGCCGTCGCCGCCGGACCATAGGCCGCAATCTCCGGCCCTCTTGCCCGTATTTCCCGGCAAAGAGCTGCCGTGTAGTCCGCCATCGCCGCTTTCGTCCCCACCTGCGACGGAAAATCACAATACCCGCATTTCTTTCGGCAGAACGGAATATGGAGATAAACGCCGTAACGCATCAGTGCAGCTTCAGGACGGCCATAAACGCCTCCTGTGGCACTTCGACGCTCCCCACCGCTTTCATGCGCTTTTTGCCTTCCTTCTGCTTTTCGAGGAGCTTTCGTTTGCGGGAAATATCGCCGCCGTAGCACTTAGCGAGAACGTCCTTACGGAACGCCCGCACGTTTTCCCGAGCGACAATTTTGCTGCCTACCGCGGCCTGAATGGGAATCTCAAACATCTGCTTTGGGATGATTTCCCGCAGCTTCGCTGCCAAGAGCCGCCCCCGATAGGCGGCCTGCTCGGCAAACACGATCGTAGAGAGCGCGTCCACCGGCTCGCCGTTTAACAGGATATCAAGCTTCACCAATTTTGCCGCCTGGTACCCGGCCAATTCATAATCCAGCGACGCGTAGCCACGGGTCTGCGATTTTAATTGATCGAAATAATCGTAAATGATCTCAGAGAGCGGAATGTGATAGATCAGCATGACCCGGTTTACATCGAGATAATCCATGCTCTTGTATTCGCCGCGCTTATCCTGCGATACCTGCATGACCGCGCCGACATAATCATTGGGCACGATGATCGTCGCCTTGACATACGGCTCTTCCAAATGGTCGATCTTTTGGGGCGGCGGTAACTTCGCCGGATTATCCACAGCGATCATGGTGCCGTCCGTCTGGTAGACATGATAGATGACGCTGGGGGCTGTGGTAATGAGCTGTAAATGATACTCGCGCTCCAATCGCTCCTGCACCACGTCCATGTGCAGAAGCCCCAAAAATCCGCAGCGGTAGCCGAATCCCAGCGCAATGGAAGTCTCCGGCTCAAAGACCAGCGCCGCATCATTGAGCTGCAATTTCTCCAACGCGTCCTTGAGGCTGTCATAATCCGCACTATCCACGGGATAAAGGCCGCAGTATACCATTGGCGTCACCCCGCGGTACCCGGGCAGCGGCTCAGCCGCCGGGGACGCCGCCGTCGTAACCGTATCGCCGACGCGCACGTCCCGCACATTCTTGAGACTCCCCGCCACGAAACCTACGTCCCCGGGCCCCAGCATCGGCACTTCGGTGGGCGCCGGGCGAAAGCAGCCGACGTCCGTGACCTCGAACACTTTCCCCGTCGCCATCATCTTGAGAGCCATACCTTTTCTGATCTCACCGTCCATCAGGCGAATATGCGCGATGACGCCCTTATAGGAATCAAAATAAGAATCGAAAATAAGCGCCCGCAGCGGCGCCTTCACGTCGCCTTTCGGCGGCGGAATACGCGCTACAATCGCTTCCAATATCTCGTCTATTCCCAGCCCCGTTTTGGCCGACGCCAGCACCGCGTCGGAGGCGTCAAGGCCGATAACATCTTCGATTTCCTTTTTCACCTTATCGGGATCGGCACTGGGCAGATCGATCTTATTGATGACCGGAATGATCTCCAGATCGTGCTCCAGCGCCATGTAGACGTTCGCCAGCGTCTGTGCTTCGACGCCCTGCGTCGCATCCACGACCAAAAGCGCCCCCTCGCAAGCCGCCAGGCTCCGGGACACCTCATAAGTAAAATCCACATGACCCGGCGTGTCGATAAGGTTGAGCTCGTAAACCTCGCCGTCTTTCGCCGTATATTGGAGGCGCACGGTCTGTGCTTTGATGGTAATCCCGCGCTCGCGCTCCAGCTCCATGGAGTCCAGCACCTGCGCCTCCATCTCCCGGGCCGCGATGGCCCCCGTCCTTTCGATAAGACGGTCGGCCAGCGTCGATTTACCGTGGTCGATATGAGCGATAATAGAAAAATTGCGTATATTCTTCTGCTGCATGTAATCCGTATTCCCCTTCTGATCGGCAGTACAAGTATTTATACTGCCCCTGTTCACTCAGCACAGGCGACGCTTCGCTTGTCTTTGCTGGGTGTTCATATTATATCATTATCGCCCGCTCTCCGGCAAGAACACGGCGTTTCAACGAATTATAATTTTATTCCCGCCGTTTTCTCAATTTTCCCTCTGAATTTCCACCTGCAGCTCTCGATACGCCGTCTGCGTTTTATCCCACGAACCGATATGAAGCAAATAATTGATCAGCGCTTCCTTAAAGCGGCTCAGCCGATACTTAATGTCTACGCTCCGCAGCTCGCCGTAAATCGCCAGCACGATCTCTTCCATTTCAACCGTCAGCGCGATATAGGAACGAACCTCTTTTGGTCCTTCCGCCGTCTCCATTACCGTCGCCAGTTTTCCTATCGTCTGCCGCAGATATGCCTTTAACTGCTCAATTTCCCACTCAGCAGTCGCCTCCCGCGCCCGTTTCGCTCCCTCCGGCGTTACAGTCGCCGAATAGAGGCACAGCGCTCCCTCGACAGGAAATACCTCCCCACCGCCCAGCGTATCACGGAAAAACGCCGCCCACTCCGCCCTCGGGCTGATCACGAGCAGGCGGCCGGCGGCACGCAGACAAGCGATAACTTTCGGCCATGCATCTATCGGCAAGGCGCGTCCGCCCATGGTATCGTCCACGATCGCGACGTCAAAAGACTGCGCCGGCAAAAGCAAATCTTCATACGCCATCTGCCAGCTTGCCGTATTCTCTTCGGCAGTGCTGCCTGCCCCCGGTTCAGTTACGCAAAAGAGGCGGTTAGCGGCGTGAAAGGCTCTCATCTTCTCCTGTAAGATGCGCGCTGGCATGCTCTCCGCGCTCATCCCAACGCCAAGGAAGTGATAAGGACGATATTTAGCGAGCATTTCCTTCAGCGCCAACAGGATTGCCGCCTGGCGCGCCGTGCCTTCGGGGCCGCTCCCTAAAGCGGACAGACTTTGATAAAGCCTTACCGTAAACGAATCCTCCAAACGGCACGTGCCCTGCTCATCGATCATGCCCAAAAGCCCAACGGCGCTGTGATTGACGAAGATGTCCGCGACGTCCCAAAGGAACGCGCGCCCTCCATCTTCTCCCTCCAGCACCCAGTGATTTCCTTCGATTGTCACTCGACTCATCCGCGGCCGTCTCCTTCCCATAAGAGATAATACAGCCTTTGGATAATCTTCGTAAAGTCAAATGTCTCCCGGCCGTACCGCACCGCTCGCTCGCCGCCGCGCCGAATCCGTGACGAATCGCCAAGCAGCCGTAAGAGCAGCGCCGTGAGCACCGCTTCATCGTCAACAGGGAATATTTCACCGCAAGCGCCATCGTCCACCATATCCGCCGAAGCGTCGATGTCCGACGTTACGATATAGCATCCGCTGAAAAGAGCCTCGGCGGCAACATTTGGGGTTCCGCCTTCCTTAAAGGACGTCAGTACAAAAACCTTCGCCTTTCGGTATTCCTCGAACAGCACCGCTTTATCCGAAATCTGACCGGAAAAACTCACCCGCTCAGCCAATGCGGGCCGCGCCGAGAAAAATGACCGCGCATAAGCTTCAAACTCCGGCGTCACACCCCCCACGAAACGCAGCGTCCAAGAAGGAAATTCTGCGGCAACGGCGGCGAAAGCGGCGAGAAGAAGCTCATGCCGCTTCTCCGGGCTCCCAATCCGACCTACAGTCACGATCCGATCCTCTTTTGCCGCAAAATCAACGGTCAGATCAATCCCGTCAAAATTATAAAATCCATTGGGAATGTACTCGACGCGGCACGGCCATTTCGCTGCCAGATATTGCTGCATACGGCGGCAGCTCGCCCCCACCACATCACATTGGGAAAGAAATCGGCGAAAGGACGGCGTATTCCACGGCAGTCGATCCATCCAGGCGCTGTTTGCGTCCAGCTCCAAATAAACGCGCCCATCGGGCCGAAGCGCCCGGTACCGTTCCAACGACGCGGCATAATAATATTCCTGCGGTCCATGCAGCACCAGCACATCAATATCCGCAGCCCGTTCTTCAATATAGCGAACCACATCCGGCCCGTCGGGATCGGCGATGAAATCCATTGCCACCTCCGGGAGATACCGGTCGTGCGATGGATACGGCCCGTTATGGCCGCCAGCCATGGTTGCATGAAATCCGTACATCTTATGAAACAGCAGCGGCACAATACCGCAATTCTTTGTGAGCTGCGCGTCCTCCCACCCCGGCGAAGTCGCCAGGCAGCAGATTCCGGGAATATTTTTCGCCATGCTTCGCCCTCCTCTCCCGCGAAAATTATATCACGGTTCCGTTCCTTTCACTACCCGTTCCGTTCGTTTGAAAACAATTTTCTCCCGCGCTCCGGTACGCCGGATAAAGGAATTTTCCTAGTTGCTTTTTTCAAACCTCCATGCTACAATGTATCGGTGACGAAATCACAGACCGGATGCCAGACCCGCAGTTTATCACCGGCGGACGCTGGGCGCGTCCCGGATCGGCTGGTTTGATTCGTAAATTTTATTACCGAGGGGGTGAAGTATTTGCCGAATATTAAAGCATCTATCCTGAGTGTCAAATCGGATGCAAAACGCCACGCCAAAAACGTCGCGGAAAAAACGCGCGTAAAAAAGGCGACTCGCAAGGTTGTCGACGCTGTCGCCGAGGGCAATGCGGACGAGGCGAAGACCCTCCTGCAGGCTGCCTGCAAAACCATTGATCAGGCAGCGGCGAACCACGTATTTCACAAGAATAACGCGGCCCGCAAGAAATCGAATTTAGCCCGGAAAGTCAATGCTATTACGAAATAGGCGTTCTTTGATACCTCATCCCATCGTTACCGCGATGGGATTTTTTCTTTTTATACTGCTACTGCCAGACTTTACATTCAAAAACGTGACAAGCCTCCGGCCTGCCACGTTTTGTCACAACTTACCTCCCAGCGCAGCATCCGCACTTAGCGAATAAAAACTACGGCGGCAGCGTCGAGGAAATGCGTCTTTTCGTTTTCCGCCAATATCCGCTCCCCGTCCGCCGTCGTAACGACGGGATTAAAATATCGATCCACACCAACGCCGCGAATAATCAGGGGATTGTCCCCGGCTCTGGCTGCGTTTTCCTTCATGTCCTTTGCGTAACCGGCCATCCCGCGGCGAATGACCTGCGCCGAGTCAAGATTTTTGTAACCGTAAATCGAGTCCCCTGCCGTCGTTTTAATAACCGGGGACATCGCCGGGCGAAGTTCCAGCCCCTGGCAGTCAACAATGAGGCCGGTATAAGGGCCGCCGTTATCAGGATATCCTGTACTCCAACCATCGGCTCCTTCCGTCGACGGACGAATTCCTGGGTAACGACTTTCCGCCGGCTCCGGCTTTAATACCCGGGGGAACGGCTGGCGAATCCCTGTCCGTGGCAACACCGCCGCCGCCAATGAGGAACGCTCGCCGAACAGCGGCACCGCTACAGTTACACGATACGCGCCGTCCTCATACGATTCTTTTATCACTCGGCTTCCTTTGAGCAACATGGATACCTTTGTCTTCACCACATCGCTTTTCAGTGCCGCATCCTGCACCGTCGTTTCCGCATCTACCTGTACTGTGGCCAGCTGCTCGGCCAGCACCCGCTGCGCATCGGCAATCGCTGCCCGCCGTGCCGTCAGCCGCTCCTGCGCCGCCGTTCCCGCCGTTTCTGCAGGAAGGCCATAGCCGTCCGCTTCAATATAATTTTCCTCGTAATTCGTCGCGGCAAATGCAACGACGCTCAGGACGAAAAAGCCCAACGCCGCAAACAGTCCAATCTTACGTTTCATACGGTTTCCTCCTCATTTCTCCGCGTTCGTCGACCTTGTCGGGAAAAGCAATTTATTCAAATACGGATATATTCGGAACTCGTTTCCCGCACGGTCACGCCCTCGCGCTCCAAGGTCTGCGCTAAATCAAAGGCGGTCCCGTCGTAATCGATATCAAAAGCTTGCTGACCGCCCTCCTGCGCGCGCGGATATACGCCGCTCACGCCCGGGAGCCGCCCCAAAAAAGAATACGCTTCCGTCATGTTGCCCAGCGTGCCGTCCGTTACTACCAATGTCACATGCTGCCGGGGATTGGCCGCTTTCGCCAAAGCGCCGCGCGACAGCGCTTTCACAAGATCACGGGACGCTTTTCGCAGGGCAATTCCCGTCGCGCGATTAGCGGTAAGCGGCGAGCGGGCAGTAAACGACCCGGCATAAGCGATTTCCCCGGTATTCACATTAAGCAGCCGCACGGCGAGCGTCACCTCCGCACCGGAGCTGACAATCCCGCCCCAGGCAGGAGATCCGTCCAGCCGTGAAATATCCGCTTCTCCTGTTACCAGATAATCGACGGGAAATGTATTTTTAAGCATTGCTGCCAGGGCTTCATCGCCTTCGAAAGCCGCCGTCGCGATACGCTTTCGCACCGCCGCATCCACCTGCTTTAAGTCGACGAGCCGGGAAAAGCCGTTCTCCTGCAAGCTGGCGATAATAGTGTTTTCGAGGCTCATATCTTCTTTCCCGCTCGCCTTGTCGAGCATAATGACCCCAAGGCGCGGATCGAGGAGATTCGCCCGAATTAACGCCTGCTTTTCCAGCTTCCTCAAAAGATCGGTTTGGAGAAGCTCCGCACTTACCTCCGCCCGTATCGTCACCGTGTGGATTCCGTTGGCGTAATTTTTCTCCATCACCTCATAGCGGCTGATATACCCTTCGGAATGAGTATAGATGGCATCGTGAATGAGCTGGTAATTTTTCACATATGTATGGCTGTCGACCAGAACGCCGACCTCCTGCTCGATGGCCGTCCGCATCGCATCGTGCAACGCGTCGCGCTCCGAGGCCCCCTGCCCCGTGACCGTGACTTCCGCTGCACTGCCGAGCGTCGCCAGTACCCAGAGAAAAAGCGCTGTCAGCCAAAGAACACGAATTTTTTTCATAAAGCCCCTCCTTCCTCTCGTCTATCGTTCTCGTACCGTATCGTTAAAAGCGTTTAAGGCGCAGATAAGCCGGCAATAAAATTTTCTTCGCTCTTCATTATACCACTATACCACAGAGAAAAAGCCGATGAGGAAAAATTTCCTCGTCGGCTTTTTCTCTGTTCGTTAAACCATTTCGCCGTGATGTTCGGCACAGCGAACCTCTTTAACACGATTTTTCGCGTCCACCATGACCACCGTCGGCCGATGGGCAATCGCTTCCTCAGCGGAAAACAGCGCGTACGCCATAATGATGACGATGTCCCCCGGCTGGACGCAGCGCGCCGCCGCCCCGTTCAAGCAAATGGCGCCCTCCCCTCGCGGCCCCGGGATGACATACGTTTCCAAGCGCTCGCCGTTGTTGTTGTCAACGACCTGCACACGCTCGTTGGGCAGAATCCCTGCCGCTTCCATCAGCGCCTCATCGATGGTAATGCTTCCCATATAGTGCAAATTCGCCTCGGTGACCGTGGCGCAATGAATTTTCCCTTTCAAAAGATTCAGCAGCATTCTTTTATCCCTCCTAAAATGACATTATCGATGAGCCGCGTCTGTCCGATCTTGACTGCAATGGCCAAAAGCGCCGGTTCTTCCAGCCGCTTGACAGGGCGAAGCGCCGGAAAGGAATACAGCTCCACATAATCGATAACGGCGAGAGGTTCTTTCATGAGCGTCGTCGTGACCAGCGCCTTTAGCGCCGCCGCGTCCTTTTCGCCGCCTGCGAAAGCCGCCTCGGCCTCACGCAGACTACGGCTCAAAACCAATGCCGCGCCTCGTTCTTCAGCCGACAGGTAGCGATTGCGCGAGCTTAGCGCCAGCCCGTCGCCCTCACGGACAATCGGCATCATGACGATCTCCGTCGAAAGATTGAGATCAGCGACGACACGACGGACGACGACAACCTGCTGGGCGTCCTTTTGCCCAAAGAAAGCTTTATTTGCTCCGGACAGATGAAGCAGCTTCGTCACTACCGTCGCCACGCCCCGAAAATGCCCTGGCCTTCGCGCCCCGCAGAGCTTTTCCGTAAGCGCCCCCTCAACGTTGACATACGTCGCGTAGCCTTCCGGATACATTTCCGACGGGGCAGGATGAAACACCGCGTCTACGCCGGCTGCGACCAGCTTGTCGCTGTCTGCCGAAAAATCGCGCGGATACGCCTCATAATCTTCTCCCGGCCCAAACTGCGTTGGATTCACGAAAACGGAGACAATGACGATATCCGTAGTCTCCCGCGCCGCCCGCACCAGTGAAAGATGCCCCGTGTGGAGCGCCCCCATCGTCGGCACCAGCCCGATCTTCTTTCCTTCCGCCTTCACCGCCTTCGTGTACGCCTGAATTTCTTTAACGGTACGCAAAATTTTCATTGAAATACTCCCTCATTTTTTGTAAGCGCTTATCCTCACTCAGACTGAACCCTTCTCAAAGCCGTATTCCTTTGCGCTTTTACTGGGACAGCGCCCCCTTGAGCACGAAGCCAAATCCTGCCTTATCCAGCCGCCTTCGCTTCGGAGACCGCTTTCAGCGCCTGGCGACGGCAGAAATTCGCGAACAGCGAACCGGAAATATTGTGCCATACGCTGAAAATAGCGCCGGGAATAGCCGCCGCCGGAGTGAAATAGAGAACCGCCAGCGACGCCGCCAGCCCCGAATTTTGCATCCCCACCTCGATGGCGAGCGCTCGCGTCTTAGCTGGCGGCAAACGGAACAATCGGGCAAAAAGATAGCCGCAGAGCATCCCCAGCCCGTTATGAAGCGCCACGACAGCGACCATCAACGCGCCATACGTCAGAATTTTTCCTGCGGAAAGCGCCACAACCCCGCCGACCAAAAGGACAATGGCCGTCACCGACACGAGCGGCAAAGCGGGCAGGCACTTTTGAACGAAGCCGTTGCCAAAATGATTGACCAGAACGCCCAGCAGCACCGGCGCCAATACCATTTGCGCGATGGACGCCATCATGCTGGGGAGGGAAATATCCACCCACGCTCCCGCCAGAAACCACGTCAGGCACGGCGTCACCACCGGCGCGAGAAACGTCGTCGTCATCGTCATCGCCACCGAAAGAGCGACATCGCCCCTCGCCAGATACGTGATGACATTCGACGCGGTGCCTCCTGGGCAGGCGCCAAGCAAAATCACGCCGACGGCGATTTCCGGCGGCAAATCGAACGCCTTCACCAGCGCCCACGCGGCCAGCGGCATGATAGTAAACTGTGCCAGCGCCCCCAAAAACACTTCCCACGGCCGCTGCGCCAAGAGACGAAAATCCTCCACGCGGAGCGTCATTCCCATGCCGAACATGACGAGGCCGAGAAGCGGCGCTATCCATGGCGCCACCCACGCCAAAAGCGCGGGACGTAATGTAGCCGCAGCTCCCGCCAGTATGACGAATAGCGCCATATGACCGACAATCCACTGAGAAATCTTGTTCATGACAAACCTCCTGACTTTACCGAAAGGGTCCGGATCTCCCTGAACCTTTTCCCAACGCTTGGAGGCAAAAGAAAACGCCCTTCGGCCGCGACCGAAAGGCGTACATATCCCTTTATCCTCTCTGTCTCAGTCGTAACGATCTAAGCAGACCCTGCCGTTTTCGGCTGTCCGTGGGGCGTTTAACGAAAGTATGGTTCGCCGCGCGATACCATCTTTTGCTCCGCCCCTAAAATACCATACGCAAAAGGAAAAAGCAACCTGTGCTTTTCCACCCGCGATGCGCACCTCTATATAGCTTGGTGCTGCGGCAGGTACATGATATGGATGCGCCCCGAGGACGCATCCACCTGTACCTGGCTTCTGACTTCATACATGTCATAAATAAACGCTTCGGTCAAAATCTCCCGAGGTGTGCCAACGCCAGCGATCCGCCCGCCTTTGATCGCCACCAGGCGGTCACAGTACATCGCGGCGATATTGAGGTCATGAATGGCAGCAACGACAGTAAGATTTAGGCCTTTCACGATGTCCATGATCTGCAGCTGATATTTGATGTCGAGATGGTTCGTCGGCTCGTCCAAGACGAGGCATTCCGTCTCCTGCGTCAACGCCCGGGCAAGGATCACCCGCTGCTGTTCGCCGCCGGAGAGCGTGGCAAAGCTGCGCGTTTCAAAGTCCGCCATGCCAACGGTGGCCAGCGCTTCACGGGCGATCTCATAATCGCGCCGATTGTCCCGCTCCAGCATTTTTTTGTGCGGGGACCGTCCCATGAGCACCACGTCAAGTACGCTGAAATCAAAGCTATAAAAATTGTGCTGCGCCACCACCGCGAGCCGGAGCGCCGAGTCCCGATAGGAAAGCTCATCCAGCAGCTGGCCGTCAAACAGGATCTTTCCTGCGGTCGGCTTTTGCACTCGATAGATACATTTCAGGAAGGTACTCTTGCCGCTGCCGTTCGGCCCGATGATCCCAAGAAATTCTTTGTCGCGTAGGTGAAGGTCGATGCCCTGCAAAATTTCCTTTTGTCCAATCAACATTTTTACCGCTTCGGCTAAAATTTCCATCTCAGTTTCCTCCAAAGCCGTAAGTACGCTTCACCATCAGATAGACGAAGCACGGCGCGCCGATCAGTGAAATCAAAATGCCGATGGGAAGCTCCGTCCGGGGAATGATAACCCGGCAAAGGCCGTCGGCCACGACGAGTAAAATCGCTCCGGCCAGCGCGGAGACCGGGATCAGCTTCTTGTGATCGGTTCCGATGAGCATCCGCACGACATGGGGGACGATCAGACCGACAAAGCCGATCATCCCCGCCGCATAGACCACAAAGCCCACGATCAGGGAGCTGATCAGTAAATACCCTTGGCGATACGCGTGCAGATCCGTTCCCAAGGTCACCGCCGTCTCATCCCCCAAAAGCATCAGGTTCAGGATACGGCTCTGCGTCCAGAAAAAGCCTACCGCCGCAAAAATGATCGGCGCGATGACTTGTAGGCTCGACCAGTGCGCCCCGGCAAAGCTTCCCATCATCCAGTAAGTGATCGTCTGCATTCCTTCTTTGTCGTTGGCGAAATATACGATGAAACTCGAAAACGCACTGCATACCGCAGAGAGAGCCATGCCCGCCAAAAGCAGCTTGACCGAATTGGAACGCCCGCCCAGATTGGAAATGAACAGCACGCCTAAAGAGATCCCGAAAGCGCCGGTAAACGCCGCAATCCCCACAAAATTCTCCCCGAGCGACAGTCCGATCCCCAAGAGAATCGCCGCCGTTGCGCCCAACGACGCCCCCGAGGATATACCCAAGATATACGGATCTGCCAAGGGGTTTTTTACGATCGCCTGCATCACCACGCCGCACACCGCCAGTCCACAGCCGGTGACCAACGCCAACACCAGACGGGGCAGGCGGAGCAGCCAGACAATGTCGTGCACCGGGCCTTGGCCCACAGCCTCAATCGGCAAATCGCTCCGAAGCTGTCCGACAATCGCGTCATAAATGGCTGACAGCGGCAAGTCAACCGTTCCGATGCTCAACGCCCAGAATACAGAAACGATAAGGAGCCCTGCGAGCATGAGGCACCAAATCGCCGTTCCTGCTTGCTGAAAAAAAGTTTTCATGCGTTTCCCTTCTCTCTCCTTCCTCACGTTCATCCGTGCTTCCCAAATAGCTGCGCGTATACTTCCGGGTAAAGGCCCCGGGCGAAATATTTCACCCCGGCGCCCGTCTTAATGGCGCTGTTGTAGGTGTAATTCAGCATGATACCGTACACCCTACCTTGCCGGACACATTGCAGGCTCTCTAAAGAAGGCATGTCCCGGATGGCGGCGGCGGCTTCCTCCGCGTCTCCGCCGCTTTTCACCACAAAGAGGACATCGGGATCCTCTTCGATCAAATATTCCAGCCCGATGGTTCCCACAGGGCTTTCCGGGACATAGGCCCCTAAGGCGGCGCATATATCCCCCGCCAATTTGGAACGGTCGTAGGCGACGAGATTCCTGCCCAACTGCTCCACGATCATGACCTTCGGTTGAGGAGCGTCCCGTGCCGCGTTCCGAACCTCCAAAATCAGCTTCCGCGTCTTTTCCACGATGTCCCGTGCTTTTTCCTCGCGGTTGAAAATGCTGCCCAGCCCCAAGATGAAGGAAAATTCATTCTCCAGACTTTCCCGGTGCTCGCGGTCATACGGGGAATTGGCATTCAGCGGGAAAAACGTGTGGATCGCCCGGCTGTTCCAAAAATCCGTACTTTTCAGCCGTTTCTCCGTAAAGAGCGACTGCCCCGATATGATCAAATCCGGCGACAGCGATAACACCATCTCCGTATTCAGGAAGATCCCGTCTTGAAATGCGATTCTGTCGTACCCGGCCGCGTATTCCGGCTCCGGACGATAGAAGGGGTTGCCGTAGCGGACGGCGCAGACGACCTTATCTTCCACCCCCAAGGCGACCAAGGTCTCATTGATATTTTCCCCCACCGCGATGACGCGCTGGGGCACATGGTCGTACACGACATTGTTTTCGCCCACGATATTGTAATTGCGGACTTTGACATTCTTCACCATGCGCGGCGGATACGTCTCCGCATCGGCGGACGGCGCCGATTGAATTCCTGCCGTCCCGCTGTCTTGGCGCAGCGCTAAGCATAGCCCCGACAAGAGGAGCAGCGCGAGTATCCATAGTCTAAAAGCGCTCATGATGCGTCAGCTTCTTTTCTCTGCAAGAAAATTTTATCAGTGCTTCCCATAAGAGTTTCCTCCCGGTATATAGCGATGTGCCAGCCGTAACGGCTGGCACATCGCGCAGTAGTCCTTCTGCCGCCGCTTAAAAATCAATCGCCGCGGACAGCATAAATGTTCTGGGGCCGCCTAAGTGCAGGACATTTCCTGTGGCGTTCCAGTAATGCTTGTTAAATACGTTATAGCACATCGCATTCAACGTGAGGGGGACACGGTTAATTTTCGTCCGATATTTAATGCCCATATCCATCGTAAAATACGACGGTACGTTGTACTTCTCGTTCAGCACATAAGACGACCCCACATAGTTGAGGCGCAGGAGGCCGGAAACATCCTCGTTGGCTTTATACTCCAAGCCCAAGGTCGCGGTCCAGTCCGGCACGCCGTTTGGCCGCTTGCCGTTCGTGCTGGCGCTGTTCGTCTTTTGCGAGGCAGTCAGGTGCATGAAGCCGCCAATGAGATTCCATTTCTCCGCGATGCTGCCGGTCCCCATGTACTCGATGCCCCGGTGCCGACGGTCGCCCTCGGCGACTAAAAACGGCTTGGCGAATCCGGGGACATCTTTCGATACCGTATTCGTCTTGGTGATGTCAAACCAGCTCAATTTGTGCAGAAAATCGCCTGTCTTAACCTTGATGCCGATCTCATTTTGTTTCGTCTTGAGCGGATCGATCGTCTCTCCCTGATTTTGATAAGTGCTGCCAACGATGCTCCCTTCGGTGAACTGCTCCGTATGATTGATATAGGCGGAAAAGCGCGGCGTAAACGTATAATTGATCCCGAAGATCGGAGACACCGCGTAGTAATCGCCGTCCTTCCTCCGCCATGATCCGTCGGCCCTATACGAGTCGCGATGGATCGACTTGCCGCTGACCCCGAGTAAAACCGTCAGCTTTTTATCCGTCGACGTGATGGTATCCATCACCGACCAGCCGCTGGCCCGGGAACGGGATCCATAATAGGCATCCGATTGTCCAAAGGTGGGCGGTGCGAAGCTTCCCGTGTTGGGATGATAAATGTTGCTGCTCCAGCCCGATTCTTCCTTGAAATCACTTGGCCCCCCATAGTAGCGCCATTGACGATCCACGCCTAACACGTAGTTATGCTTCAGATTCCCCGTGCGGAAATCGCCCCGCAAACCGATCTGCACATAATCCTTTTTTTCGATCAGCGAGTAGTTATCCGAGGTCGCGGTATAATCGCCTGCCTGATTGAGCAGCGTTTTGCTGAATCCTACGTAATAATACCAGTCCTGCTTAAAATGTCCGGCGTTTAAGAAGGCACGCAGATGATTGTTCAAACGATGTTCATGGTTCAGCGTCATGACGAAATTCGTGTTTTTATCCCGACGCCACACGGGATTGAAATTGATCTTCCCGTCGGGGGCAGAAGGCAGCGCGTCTCCTATGTAAGTGGTCGGCACGGTAAGCCCATAGGGGCGTCCCTGACTGTCGGTATAGGTGTAGCCGATCATGAAGTTTGTCGTACTCTGCCTGCTCTTATGATCCAGATTGACATAGATGCTTTCCTGCCGGAGGCTCCAATTTTCAATGGAACGCTCGCCGTTTGTATAGCTAGCGTTCACGCGGACGCCGAACGCCTTGTTTTTCCCAAAGCGCTCGCCCACATCCAAAAATTCCTCATGCGAGCTATTGGCGTGATACTTTATGCCAAACCGGCGAGTGGGCGTATCCTTCGCTTTCTTGCTGTTGATATTGATCGTGCCGCCGTCCGTCGCCGTATAGGAGGACCCCGTCACCCCCGTGGTCGGCCCCTCGATGACGTCTACGGAGTCGATGTAGATCGTCGATTGGCGCGTCATGGCCTGCATGCCGGGAATGCCGTTCACCGTAAAGCCCCGGCCGTCATCCGCAAACCCTCGGATCGTGATGCAGTCCACGGCGGCATCATACGTCTTTTGCACGGAGGGGACTAAGCTCAGCATCTTGCTGAACCCTTCCGTGGACGACATGAAATTCCCCACGGCCTTCTCAGAAATCGAGTTGACGCTGATGGGAAAATCCATCGCGTCCACCTTGCCCAAAATCCCCAGATTATTCGTGGCGAGCGCATACTCGCCGGCAATGTAGCGGCGCCCCTCGACGACTACCTCGGCGATATGATACGCCGGTAATTCGTATTCGGTCTCGGCCGCTGTCCCCCCCCGAAAGATTCCTGTTCTTCGGCGGCATACACATTCGCCTGCAGGCTCAGGCTGGCAAGTAAGCCGAGTACGGCGCCCGCCAATTTCTTTCTTGTTGCCATTTTACCATTCCTCCTATAAAAATTTCTTTATCCTTCTTCTTCCCGCTTCGCCCGGGAAAACAAAAAGCCTTCCCGCGAATCACGGAAAGACAGCATAAACCTAGCCACGCTATCCTGTCGATCGCAAGACGCATAAATATAAGGCAAGGCAGGTCTCCTGGCTTAGCGTCATCGTCCGTTTCGCCTTCCCGGGAAGTTCCCCAGTGACATACTGAAACGTCCTTCGCATTACAGTGACGGGATCGCATCGGATGTTCACCGATTTCTCTGTTAGGCTCTCGCGAGCACCCTGACCTTTAATATGAAATTTTTAAGAAAATGTCGCCATCATAAATGAACGTATGACAAAATATCTTATTCCTATTGTATCCCGCACATAGCGGAAACGCAAGAGGCGTTATAAAGGATACGCATATTTTCCGATAGGGGAAAAATAATCCGTCCTTTTTACACTATTCGCTCTTTCGCGACCGCAGGAAAAGTTCCAGGAGTTTTTCCCGCGGATCTTGGTTCTGTCGAACGATCTCATAGACCGTCCGGCTGATGGGCATTTCCACCTGGTACCTTTCCGCCAGTTCCATCAGCGCTTCGGATGTGTAGACGCCTTCCGCCAGATGCGGGGAAGCTTTCCCAAGGATGAGATTTTCTCCGTAGCGGCGGTTATTGCTGTACGGAGAAAACAGCGTCGCCTCGTAATCGCCGAGATGCGATAAACCATAGACCGTCATCGCATCGCCGCCCATCGCGCCGATAAGCCGCGACAGTTCCCGTGTTCCGCGGGCCATGAGCGCCCCCTTGAGACTGCTGTAATGAAAGCCGTCCAGCATTCCCGCCGCCAGCCCGACAACATTTTTCGCTGCCGCGCCAATCTCTGTCCCGAGAAGATCAGCGCCATAGTAGAAACGAATGAGCGGGCTGGCGAAAGTCTCCGCCAGCCGCCGTGTCAACGATTCTTCCGCCGAGGCGATGAGCATACAGTTCGGAATCCCGGCGATAAAATCCTGCACATGGCCCGGACCTACCCACACGGCGATTTTCGGCATGCCGCCAAGTTCCTCGCTCAGCACCGTGGAAAGACGCTTTCCACTGCCAATTTCCAATCCCTTCATGCAGAGCAGAAACGCTTTCCCCGCCAACGGCAGCCTGGCAAGCTGGCGGGAAAAAGCGCGAAGCTGCTGAGCGCTGATGGAAATAACGCAAACCTCCGCCCGGTCGACGGCAAACGCCAGATCCTCCGTCAAAGCGACGTTTTTCGGCAAGGAAAGATAGGCGTTTCTCCCGTTTTCCCGCAGCGCTGCCAAATGTTTCGACCCAGGGCGTCCCCAGAGAATCACCTCATGCCCGATATGGTCCGCGTACCAGGCGTGAAACGCCCCCCAGCGCCCGCACCCTAAAACCGAAACCTTCACGCCCGCTCCTCCTTTTCCTGCCCGCTGATAATGTCGCGGACCACCTCTCCGGCAATAATGAGCCCCGCCACAGACGGCACAAACGATATGCTGCCCGGTATCGCCCGGCGTCTTTTCTCAGGCACAATTTCTCGTGCCGGAATATCTCTTTCCGGAGCCTCTTTAACCGGCGGCTCCGGCGAATAAACGACTTTCAGTCGCGTTACGCCGCGCGCCCTGAGCTCCCGCCGCATGACCTTCGCTAAAGGGCATACCCCCGTCGCGTAAATATCTGTCACTTGAAACTGTGTGGGATCGAGCTTATTTCCCGTACCCATGCTGCTGATAAGCGAAATTCCCCGCCGCTGACACTCCACCGCCAAGCTGAGCTTCGCCGTAACCGTATCGACCGCGTCAATCACATAATCAAAGCCTCCGGCGAGAAATCTCTCCGCTTCCTCGGGGCGGTAAACGTCCACCATTGCTTCCACAACGGCTTCGGGATTGATCTCCAATATCCGCGCCTTCATCGCTTCCACCTTACTTTGTCCGACCGTTTCCGTCAGCGCGTGAATTTGCCGGTTGATATTCGTCCGCTCGATCGTATCCGGATCGACAAGCCTCAATTCTCCCACTCCGGCGCGCGCCAACCCTTCGGCGGCGAAGGAACCGACGCCGCCAATACCGAAAATCGCTACCCGCGCCCTTTTAAGGATTGCCATGCCCCGCTCTCCCAGCAACATTTCCGTCCGGGAAAATCTGTCCTGCATGATATGAAGTCCCTCCCACCGCGCTAACGCCCGCGTTATTAACCGCCTTCGTCCTCCTCATACGCCGTCAAGCGCGGGCGGTCACAACTGAGCAATTATTTCTTACTGTGCCAGCGCCTGCTGGCGCGCTAACAGGTCACAGCGCTCGTTAAACCGATCCCCGGCGTGTCCCTTGACCCAATGAAAACGTATCGTATGACGGGCGCACGCCGCCTCCATCGCCCGCCAGAGGTCTTGATTCTTCACCGGCTCCCCCGACGCCGTCAGCCATCCCCGACGTTTCCACGCCGAAAGCCAGCGTTTGACGAAAGCATTTCGCAAATATTGGCTGTCGGTATAAAAATCAAGGACAGAGCCCTCCGGCAGAGATTTTAACGCCTCGATTCCCGCGCGCAGTTCCATGCGGTTATTCGTCGTCTGCGGCTCGCCTCCGGCAATTTCCCACACAGCGCCGTCCCGGCTAATAATAACCGCCGCGAAGCCGCCGGGCCCGTCAGGATTGCGCAGGCAGGAACCGTCCGTATAGACCGTATAATCCGCCGGCGTCTCCAACCCCGCCAGCGTCATCTCTTTTGTCTCCCCAACCCCTTCATTCGGCCGTGCCGTCTGTGCACCCATCGTATCCGGCGCCGCGCCCCAGAGCCATGCCTGCGCCTCGCCCAGCGTCATAAAACCTTTATAAACCGCACCGGCAAAGCCGTCAATCTGCGCCCGACACTCCGCCCAACTCATAAACAGCCCCGTCGTTCGCCCCCGCTTTACCGCGTAAACCTTTTTCGCCATCTCGCGCCCTCCGCTCTCATAAGCCTTTTCATTGTACCATAGCACCCTAAAAAATCAATCGCTTCCTGATATGCCTAGTTTTTTCGGGCGTTCTCTTTTCCACAATAAACGAAACCGCAGGAGCGCATTTTCGCCCCTGCGGTGCTATTTATTGCCTGCGTTTATTCTCTTATTTCGCCATCAGTTTTGCTACTTTGTTCGCGAACTCGACAGGGTTCTCCGGCAGGATTCCCTCGATGAGAAGCGCCTGCGTGTAAAGGAGATCGCAATAATCCTTAAAGTCCTGCCCATCCTTACCCGCTTCGTGAAGTTTGGTTAGGCGCTGGAACAGATCATGATGAGGATTGATTTCCAAAATGCGCTTCGCCTTAAAAAGCGGATTATCCATGTCGGCGAAGGTCTGCTCCATCGAAAGGCTCGGCCCCTGCTCGCCCGCCACAAGGCAGACGGCGCTGGATTTCAGGCGGTTCGATAGTTTGACTTCCGCCACCTTATCGCCTAAAACCTCCTTGATATCTTTTAGCAGATCGCCGCTTTCCTTGGCGACCTTCTCCGTTTCTTTCTTTTCTTCTTGTGATTCCGCGTCGCTCAGATCAAGATCCCCACGGCTGATCGACTGGAAGCCTTTGCCATCATACTCGTGAAGCGCTTCCACCGTAAACTCATCGACCGGGTCGGTAAGATACAGCACCTCAAGCCCCTTCTCGCGCAAAAGCTCCATCTGCGGCAGTTCGTCGATAATCATTTGATCCTTACCGGTAACGTAATAAATCTTCTTCTGGCTTTCCGGCATCCGTTCCACATACTCTTTGAGAGTCGAGAGCTTTTTTTCCTTCGACGTCGTAAAGAGGACGAGATCCTTGAGCTTATCCTTCGCGTCGCCGCCGCTGTAAACTGTCCCGTAAATACCGATTTTCAGGGATTTACCGAAGATTTCCCAGAATTTTTCGTAATGGGCGCGGTCGTCTCGGAGCGATTTCGCCAGCGTCTTGAGGATATTTTTCTCCAGATTACGCCCGATGAGTTTTAGTTCACGGCTCTGCTGAAGCATTTCCCGGGAAATATTCAGTGAGAGATCAGGCGAATCGACCAATCCTTTGACAAAGCGCAGGTAATCGGGCAGAAGATCCTTGCACTTATCCATGATAAAGACGTGGCGCGAATAAAGCTGCAGCCCCGGCTCGTAATCGGCGTGATACAGGTTGAAAGGCGCCGCCCCCGGAATGTAAAGGAGCGCGGTATATTCGACCGTTCCTTCCGCCTTCGTGTGAAAGACGTCCATCGGGTCTTCCCATTCTCGAAATTGGTTCTTATAAAATTCGTTGTATTCTTCCGGCGTAATATCCTTCTTATCCCGCGTCCAAAGCGGCTTCATGGAATTGAGCGTCCGCAGCTCGACCTTCTTCTCCGGCTTAGCGCCCTCGATGATTTTGCCGTCTTTGTCCCGCGGCAGCTCTTCTGTCTCAAAGTTCATACGGATCGGATAGCGCACATAGTCAGAATACTTTTTCACAAGCCGCTCCAACCGATACGGATCGGTAAAGTTTTCCTCCGCCTTGTCACCATAGAACTCCTTGGCGAGGTACAGAGTGATCGTCGTCCCCCGTTTTTCCTTTTCCGCCGCCTCTACGCTGAATGTGCCGCTACCGTCCGACTCCCACCGCACCGCTTCTTTCTCGCCCGCGCGGCGCGTCACGATAACGACTTTTTCCGCCACCATGAATGCCGAATAGAAGCCGACGCCGAACTGGCCGATCATATCCTTATCGTTAAGCGCCGCGTCGCTCTCCTTCGCTTCCTTGAGCTTTTCCAGAAACGCCCGCGTACCTGATTTGGCGATTGTACCGATATTGTCGATGACCTCCGCCTTCGTCATGCCGATCCCGTTATCCGAAATCGTTAAGGTGTGCGACTTTTCGTCCGGCACGAGAAAAATTTCGTAATTCTCATCGCCCTCGAGGAGCGTGCGATCGGTCAGCGCCTCGAAATGAAGTTTATCGATCGCGTCGGACGCGTTTGAGATAAGCTCCCGCAAAAAAATCTCACGGTTCGTATAGATGCTATGCACCATCAAATCCAAAAGCTGTTTCGTTTCAGCCTGAAATTCATGCGTCTCCTTCGTTGCTTTCGTTGCTTTTGCCATCTGTTCCCTCTTCTTTCCTGTATAACAAATAATTTTAGCACTCTCTTTCTTCGAGTGCTAAAATTATAATACATCAAAAAGTCAAATATGGCAAGGCCTTTTTAGCACCATGCATTTCTCCGCGCCTCTTCCCTTTCCACAGGAGTCATCCAACAATATCGCGGCGTGCGTGACAGGGAAAAACACACCTGGGATGTGTTCCCTGCACCGCCCAGCTCATCTCATTTCTCCGTATTTTTCCGCAGACAGCAATTCTTGTACTTCTTCCCGCTGCCGCAGGGGCAGGGATCGTTGCGTCCGACCTTCTTTCTGCCGTGCCGCTCCCTTACGTCTTTTTCACTCTCTTTCGGATCAAGATTGCCCGAGACGATTTCTTCCGGCGTATGGCCCTTTAAAATCCACATGCGCAGCGAATTATGAAAACCGATTAAAAGCGCGGCCAGTTCTTCTTTATCCGCTTCCTCCGCCAGTTCCCCAAGGGAATCGGTATAGGCGAGAACGTCTTTCATCTTCCCGCCGTTCTGCAAAAGAATCGTGATCTCGCCCACAGTATGCGCCGCCGCTAAAACGTCACGTTTATACGCCCGCATGAAAAATTGCGCCAGTGCTTTATAAGCGGGCGTTGCCTCAATGTAATTTTCTTCCCCGGCGTCGTAAACGTTAGCATAGGAGAGCTTCGCGAAACCGACCCCGAGTTTCGCCTGCGCCGCCGCGATCTGCTCCGGATCGACGACCGTATAATAAGACATCAGCCGCTCCGAAACCCGGAAATTACGCTGCCAGCAAGCGGCATTAAACATGACCTGCGTGAAGTCCAAAAACGTAAAATCATCGTTCACATCCAGATACTGCTTTACTTTGGCAAAAAGCTGATCATAGTCCAAAACGCCGTAATAGTAAAGAAGCCCCGCCGCGATACGGGCAACGTCGGTATTCCATTCCGCCGCTTTGGCCAGCGCTCCGGCATTAAGTTTTTGAAATTCTTCCAGTACTTCGTTCGGCAGGTACCAGGCAGGTTTCCCGTTATACGCGCCGCTCAGCGCGATACCGAGACTTTGAAAATAATCCAGCCGCATTTCATCCAGCCGAAACTGCGTCGATATCCCCTCGCGCTCCGCCATATGGCGAAGCGCCTGATACTCCTCATCGAGCAGGGAAACGAACCATGTCCGGGCAAAGCTTAAAATCGCCGGCGCCAACTTTTCAATCAGCGCCGCTTTATTGAGACCGCTGACGCCGGAAAGGCCGACATTATAGCGAATATCTTCCAGATCCTGCCGCGTCAGCGTTTGCAGCGCGTTCGCCAGCGTCCGTTTCGCCGGAATCTCCCGATGCATGATCTGCTTGCGTCGTTTTTCCGCTTCCTCGCGCAAAACCCGCTCCATTTCCAACAAAACCTGATTGCTGTCTCCTTCACTCATGCCTGCTCCCCACTTTCTCCACCGCTATTTTGGCGGCGTCCGCTCTCCCCTATTATCCGCCAAAAAAGGCGGCGATCCCTCTGGCCAGCCCCACAGCGGCATGCTTTACTCCTATATCCGAATCCAGGAGTTTTTCCTCCTGCGGATTGGAAACAAAGGCAACCTCAAGCAATATGGCGGGCATTTTCGTGTGGCGCACCACATAAAAATTACAGGATTTTACGCCCCGACTCTCCGTCTGGATCTCCTTCACCACGGCATCCTGAATCTCCGCCGCCAGTTTTCGGCTCGCCGCGCTACCCTTTGCGTAGTAATAGCTCGTCGTCCCCCCGGCCTTACGATTAACGAAAGAATCCATATGAATACTGATGAAAATATCTGCCCCCGCTTTATTCGCAATATCGCAACGAGCCTGAAGTTCGTCAATATCCGTCGCCTGTCGGTGCTTTGGCGATACCTCCGTATCCTCCGTCCGCGTCATAATGACCTTCGCTCCAGCTTCCTCCAAAAGCTCCTGCGCCGTTTCCGCTACCCGAAGGGTAATGCTTTTTTCCGTTACCCCGGTTGGGCCGATCGCACCGGGATCTTCACCGCCGTGCCCAGGATCAAGAACAATCTTTTTCCCTTTTAATACGCCGGAAAGCTCAATCTCTTCCAAATCAATATCCGGCAGATCGACAGGCTTTTCCGCCTTTCCCTTGTTCTCTTTATCGCCAGTTTCCTTCGTATCCTTACTGTCCGTATCCCCCGACGTACTGTCGCCGCCGTCATTATCCACTGGTTTTTGCGTGTTGCCTGACGCCGTGGAATTTCCCGCGTTCCCTTTTCCCGCGCCGATATCCATGACGACGCGATACGGCGAAGCGCCCCCTGTGAGCGAAAAAATCGTAAATGTATCCTTTGCGGCTTCCGTCTCTAAGACGATCCGCACCGTGGTCTTATCAAACTGCCCCACCCGGATACGGCTGACGAAGCGGCCGCCTGGCACCATTTCACGCTCGACAGAAGCGCCCAGTCGGACGTTATGGAGATTGACGACGATCCGTCCCGGATTCGACAGAACCATCGTATCATAATCGATTTCCTGGTCGACGTCCACAACCAGCCGGAATCGATCCGCTGAATTTCCTACGCGAACCGCCTTCACTTCCGCCGGAACCAACGCGCTGTCATCCTCAGCGGCGCTTACCGGTGCAGCAAACGCCGTAACGAGTGCCAATATCATAAAAAGTATGCGAATCATACGTCTATCCTCCACCTGATCATTCGGTGTTCTGCCTCGAACGCCCTAACATTTTACCGCAGATCATAGGAAAGTACAATGAAAATTCCGGTTAAAAAGGACAGCCGGCGAAAAATGCCGGCTGTCCCCATGAAAACGAGTCCGTTCTCCACTCACTTCAGCATATTTTGTAAAAACGCCTGGGTGCGCTCCTCCCGCGGCTGATCAAACAGCCGCGCCGGGATGTCCTGCTCGACGATCACTCCATCCGCCATAAAGAGAACCTGATTGGCTACTTCGCGGGCGAAGGCCATCTCGTGGGTCACCACAACCATTGTCATGCGTTCTGCCGCCAGCTCCCGCATGGATCGGAGCACTTCCCCCGTAAGCTCAGGATCAAGTGCCGACGTCGGCTCGTCGAACAGCATAATGTCCGGATTCATCGCCAGCGCCCGGGCGATGGCAACGCGCTGCTGCTGCCCGCCGGAAAGACGGGACGGATACGAATCGCGCTTTTCATAAAGACCCACCTTTTTTAAAAGCGCTTCGGCAACGGGCAGAATTTCCTCCCGCTTCATTTTTTTGACCTGTATCGGCGCTTCCAGCAGATTTTCCAATACGGTCATGTGCGGGAAAAGATTGAACTGCTGAAAAACCATCCCCATGGAGCCGAGCAGTCGCCGCATCGTATCTGGGGGAGCGTAGACCGCGTCGCCGCGCTCGTCGTTTTTCACCAGAAACTTCCCTTTAATTTCAATCGCCCCGTGATCGATCGTCTCCAAATGGTTCAGACAACGCAGCATGGTGCTTTTCCCCGACCCGGACGGACCGATAACGGCCAGCACTTCGCCCCGGCGCACCTCGAAACTGACGCCCTTCAAAACCTCCAAATGCCCGAAGCTCTTACGGATATCTGCCACGCGCACTATAACGTCAGGCTCACATATCGTACCGACCATAATGCGCCTCCAATTTTTTAAATATCCACGTTAAAACCGCCGTCATAAAGAGATAAAAGACCCCGGCGATAAAAAACGCCGTCATATCGAAATCGCGCTGCACAATCGTCCGGGCGACCCGCAGAAGATCGTTCATCGCCAGAATATAAATCAGCGACGTATCCTTGACCAGATTAATCGTTTCGTTGCTGACCGGTGGCAGCACGCGGTATATCATCTGCGGCAGTATGATCCGCCGCATCATTTGCGTATAAGTCATGCCCAGCGCGCGGGCCGCTTCGTACTGCCCGCGCTCAATGGACTGTATCCCCGCCCGGAAGATTTCCGCGAAATACGCGGCGTAATTGAGAACGAACGCTAAAAGCGCTGACGGTACAGGATCCAGCCGGATTCCCACAAGCGGCAGCGCGAAATAAACGAACAACAGCTGCAACATAAGCGGCGACCCACGCATGATCCAGATATAAAGCTCCATCAGCCGCCCCAACGGCCGAATACTTGACAGGCGCGCCATTGCGGCTAATAACCCCAGCGGCAGCGACAATAGCAGCGTCACGCAAAATATTTCCAGCGTAACCCCGGCGCCGCCCATAATAGACAGCGTAGTTTCCCAAAGCTTCTCCATCGCTCTCTCCTTCCTTTACCGCGGCGACGCGGCAAAGCGATGATATATTATTTTATCTTAATCCCGCCGATAACACAACACCCAAATAGAGAAAAGCGCCGCCCGCAAGCGACGCCCCGCTCTATTTCATGATCTTTTTCAACGCTTCATTATAAGGAGGCCGCAAGATGCCGCGCTCGGTAATAATCGCCGTGATAAGATCGGCGTCGGTCACGTCGAACGCCGGATTAAATACCTTAACGTTTTCCGGCGCCATGCGCTTCTCATACCACATCTCGGTAAGCTCCTCCGGCGCGCGCTGCTCGATCTCAATATCTTTTCCCTGCGGCGTATCCATGTCGATCGTTGACGACGGCGCACAGATATAAAAGGGAATCCCAAAGTGCTTCGCCGCGATAGCCAGCGGCAATGTGCCGATCTTGTTTGCCGCATCACCGTTCGCCGCCACCCGGTCACATCCGGTGATGACAGCATCTGCCCAGCCGTTTCGCATGACGGATGCCGCCATACCATCGCCGATGAGAGTCACATCGATCCCGGCGCTCATCAGCTCAAAGGCGGTCAGCCGCGCCCCCTGCAACAGCGGACGCGTTTCGTCGCAGAATACATGAAAACCGTAACCTCGTTTTTGCCCCAGATACATCGGCGCCGTAGCCGTCCCATCCCGCCCCGCCGCCAGTTTCCCAGCGTTGCAGTGCGTAATAATGCCCGCCCCGGGTTTTAAGAGACTCAGCCCATGCTCGCCAATCCGGCGACATATCTCGATATCCTCCGCCTGAATCGCCCGCGCCTCCGTCAAAAGCCGCCGCTTCACGCTGGCAATCCCTGCCGCCCGCTCCACCAGCGCCGCCGCCATCATCCGATCCAGCGCCCACGACAGATTAACCGCGGTAGGGCGGGAAGAATTCAGATAATCTCTCGCGGCGCGAAAACGGGCAAAAAATTCTTCGTCATTTTCTGTCCGGATCTCCTTCGCCGCGAGATACAGACCAAAAGCGGCCGCCACGCCGATCGCCGGTGCGCCGCGCACTTTTAAAGCGCGGATCGCTTCCCATATCTCGCTCTGCGTTCTTAGATGCAGCAGCTCCAACGCGTTGGGCAGCTTCGTCTGGTCAATAATGATCAGCGCTGAAGCTGCGTCATCCAGCGCCACGGTATCGTAGTCAAGAATTGATTTTTCCATGCCCGCCTCCCCGATCATACAAATATCTGGATAGCGTTCGGCACCGTTTCGATATGAAGCGGCAGCATTGGCCCCCGTTCCCCGTCGAGGTCGCTTTCCGCCGGTTCGTCGGCGCTTATCGTAAAGGACGACGCCTGAATATACAGCAGATTTTTATCCTGCGGATCGGTTTTGCCGGAAATAACGGAGGCAGCGAGGGCCATGAATTCCGGCAAGCCGCACTGCCGGACGGCCAAGAGATCGAGCCGTCCGTCGTCAAGTTTCGCTAAGGGGGCAGCGTTTTTCAGACCGCCCGCGATCGTGCTGTTGACAATAACGAAAAAATAGGCTGCCGTCTCATAGGTTTTCCCATCCGCCTCAATATGAAGCTGCATGGTACGGAACCGCGGCAGCTCGCCCAGCCCCCGCAGATAATAAGCCGCCTTTCCCATCGCGTGCTTTAATCGGGCATTGACCTCGTGCGCCACGGAAGTGAGCATGCCGGCGCTGGCCACGTTGACAAAATACTCGTCTCCCAGTCGCCCTACGTCGCACCGAATCGTCCGCCCCTCCACAATATGATCGAAGTACTCCTCCAGATCCTCATTGACCCCCAGGTGGGAAACAAAATCGTTCGATGTGCCGCTGCCGATAATCGCGATGGGCAAATCGAGCCGTTCCTTCAACAGAACGTTGACGACTTCCTTGAGTGTCCCGTCGCCACCGGCCGCCAAAACTCCCGCAGGAGCCGCTTCCCGGATAAAACATCCCATCTGCGTGTCCGCCACGCGGGTACGATAGGGAATCAGCATGCAGCCGCGTCGCAAAAACGCCTCGATCAGCGTATCGAGACGGCGGCGCAGCGCTGCGTGGCCGGAAACCGGATTGTATATGAGGACAAAACGTTTCATCGAATCGCTCCCTTACCCGTCACTGCGGCGACCCCTTCCCTTCCGGCGACATTTTAAACACGCCGATGCGTCGCAGGAACCGTATGCTGATCCGCCCTAACAAAGGCACCCGAGCCATATCCGCTTCCCCGATTCCGCCGCTAAGCAACATGACCGCGATATATACCGCGCACCCCAGAAAAACTGCCCCGAATGTGGAAAGAGCGTTGATCTTCCATGCCGCCAGTGAAAAATCATAAGAGAATTTTACCGCTGCCGCCATAATTGCCGAAGCGCCAATCGCTTTTAAAAGGTGTCCCCATTCCATACTGTACCCGACGTATTTATATACGAAAATCATATTGATAACCGCCGCTACCCCCATATCCGCCGCCGTCGCGAAAGAAGCGCCCAGAATACCCAGGGACGGCTCGGCCGTCAACGTCCAATTCAGCACCACCTTGGCGGCCGCCGCCAGAATCATATTGATCATCGGGATCGAAGGATGTCCCAGCCCTTGCAGGATCCCCGTCGATACCTGATGAAGTCCCAACAGGACAATGGAAAACGAACAGGCCCAGACCGCGGGGCCTGCGCCCGGCGCGCTGTATATCAGCTCCGCGATAGGAGTGGCGAGAACGCAGACAACAATAAACGCCGGGAAGCAGACAAAATTGGAAATACGCACGCTCGCCGCCGTCTGCTCGTAGACCCGCGCTTCATCGCCCAAAGCGCGCGCCTCGGAAAGCGCCGGAATAATACTGACCGCTAAGGAAGCGGTAATGATCGTCGACAGATTGATGAGCGGCACCGCCATGCCTGTCAGATAGCCGAACAGCTCCGTCGCCTGATTAACCGTATAGCCCGCCACTTCCAGCCGCTGCGGCACAATAGCCAGGTCAAGGTTCGCCACGACCGGCAGCATGATACTGGCCGCCGATACCGGAAGCGCCAGCTGAAAAATCCGTTTTATAATCGCCCAGCCGGAGGTTCTGTTTTCCTCGGGGCGCGGCAACAGCTCTTCCGGCGAAAAATCACGGTGAATATCACGATCCAGTCGCCAATGGTAATAGACCAGCACAACAAGGCCGGTCACCGCCCCGGCGCACGCCCCGAAGCTCGCCCCGGCGGCCGCGTACTCTAACCCCCACGGAAGAAACAGCCCCGCCAGTACAACCATAAAAACGACGCGAAAAATCTGCTCGACGATCTGCGATACCGCCGTCGGCGTCATGCGCTGCCAGCCTTGCAAATAGCCTCGCGAGCTGGCGAGAAGGGTGACAAAAAAGATCGCCGGTGCCAGCACGACGACCGAATAATACGCTCGGGGATCCCGAATGAAATGATACTCAATCAACCATCCGGCTCCGGCATAAGTCAAAACGGAAAACACCAGTCCCGTAACAAACATCAGTCCCATGGAGAGGCGAAAGACCCGCCGTGCGCCAAAAATATCCCGGACCGCTACCCGCTCTGCCGTAATAATCGAGATCGCGACCGGCACTCCGGCGGTAGAGACCGATAACGCGAAGAAATATATAGGGAACGCCATCTGGTAAAGTCCGATCCCCTCGCCCCCCAGGATGCGGGAAACAAAGATCCAGTTCAACGATCCGATCACTTTGACCACTATACCGGCAATCGTCAGGATAAGCGTTCCCTTCATCAGGGACTCACCCGCGCTTTTTCTCTTTTCTTCTGTCGCCTGGCCGCTAATCGTAAACACCGCCCTGTCCTGTCGCCCACGGGATACGTTGCTGCCGTCGCGTCTCATCCCGGGAATTTGCAAAAAAAACGCAAATCTATATAATAGAAATACAGCTTCTTAATTATGGTAACGAGGCAATTATACCATGGATCCGCGCGTGATTCCAGCGCTAATCCATTTGAAACGGGGGATCCCCATGGAGATCAACGTCGTACGTTTCGATATGGCCTTAGGACGTCAAAAACCGGAAAATATCATTCACCAGGAAAACGATTGTCCCTTCTGCCATCCGGAAACTTTGACCGATATCATTGACACGGAGGATGAATTTATTTTCCTGCGCAATAAATACAACGTTCTCGAGAACGCCGACCAATTTGTTCTCGTCGAGGCGGCGTCCTGCGGGATTGACATGCCCGATTACTCCCTTGACCATATGACGCGGCTGCTGCACTTTGGCATCCGCCACTGGCAGCGTTTGCAGGCGAGCGGCGCATACGAAGCCGTTATCTTTTTTAAGAACCACGGGCACCTTTCCGGCGGTACCATGCGTCACCCGCACATGCAGATCGTCGGATTCCAGCGCATCCACCCGACGCTTTTGACGGATCGGGACAGCTTTCAGGGCGTTACCGTCCTCGAGCGTAACAACGTCCTCTTAAACGCCTCCACGCATCCCCGCATCGGTTTCGGAGAATTTAATATCATCGCCCCGCCAAACGCTGTTGATACCCTTGCCGATTTCCTTCAAAAAACGATCGCTTTCATCCGCGACCGTTTCCCACGAAGCCAGGACAGCTACAATCTTTTCTTCTATTCGCTGAACGATAAGATCGCCGTAAAAGCCCTCCCGCGCTTTCCCACCTCCCCTCTCCTCGTCGGCTACGATATCCGTCTCCTCCCCAGCAACTTCGAAAAAACCGTAGCGCAGCTGCGGCAGAGATTCCCCGACCCATAATTTATGGTATAATGAAATTACAATTTATAACAAAAGGAACGGTGTAATTGTGGACAGTACGGAAATAGGGATATTATGCATTCTGATGCTTGTCTGTATCGGAATTGACGGTTTTTTCGTTCTTTTTGAAACGGCGATCAAGGAGAGCCGAAAAAGTCGTCTGGAACGTCTCGCCGACGACGGCGATTCCCGCGCCATGGAAGCCCTGGTCCTCGCAGAGAATCCGGAAAACATTCTGTCTATGGTGCAGATCGGCATCACGACCGCCAGTGTTCTCCTTGGTCTGACGCTTGGATCCTGGATCGCCCCGACGGTCGAAAAGCATCTCGCATTTCTTCCCCACGCTTATGGACTGACGCTGTTTTTTTGCCTGCTTATTACCACTTACGCGAATCTGCTTTTCGGAGAATTTATTCCCTTAAAAATCGCTCTGCAAAATCCCGAGCATATTTTAGTGCGCTATATCAACGTATTACGCCTTCTGGAAAAACTTTCGCGGCCGCTGGTTTCTTTTCTTTCTTCTTCCGCTAACGCCGTTCTTTTGCTCTTCGGTCTGAACCCTCATGTCGACGACGCCGTTACTGAGGACGAAGTCAAAGAACTCATCGAACAGGGTACGGAAGAAGGAACGTTTGAAAAGACCGAGCAGAACATGGTGGATCGTATTTTCCGCATGAGTGACCAGACGGCTTATTCCCTGATGACTCCGCGCACCCAAATGCGCTGGCTTGATCTTGAGGACAGCCCGTCTTATAATTTACAGCTGATAAAAAAATACCCTGATACGGTTTTCCCGGTGGGGCGGAATAATCTGGACGATTTCTGCGGCGTCCTTTACACAAAAGATCTGCTGAATGCCGCTATCGCCAAAAAATCACTGGACATACAGGCATACATAAAAAAGCCCCTTTTGATCCCCCGGTCGTTGGAAACGTTTCGCGTTCTGGAACGCTTCCAAGAAAGCGGCATTCACGAAGCGGTGGTGCTTGACGAATACGGAGGCGTCATTGGCTTTCTCACGCTTTCCGATATTATGGCGGAAATCATCGACGACTCCGCGAACCATACCGAACAGGATCCTTCCCCCATCACGGCCCGCGACGAATCATCGTGGCATGTCGACGGTCTCTGCGATATTGACGATTTTAAGCAGAAATTTGACGTTGAGGAGCTGCCGAACGAGGTCAAGGATCATTACCAGACGCTGGGAGGCTTTCTTACTTCCTATCTGGGTTATTTGCCAAAGGTAGGAGAAGAGTGTCAATGGGAAGATTTCACGTTCAAGATTCTGCGCATGGATCGGGCCCGCATCGATAAGGTGCTGGTGACCAAAGTTTCCGACACCTCCCGCCCCTCGTCTCCGCCGGATGCCACATAAACAAAAAACTCTGCGTTAAAATCTAAACGCAGAGTTTTTTGTTTCATTTTTGCCAACGGCAAAAGTGGCGTTCCACGAGGTCAAGCAGGCCAAACAAAAGCAGCCCCATAAAGCTCAGCGTCACAATGCCGGAATACATTTCCAGATAGTTTACCCGCAGCCAGGCGTCCATAATAAAATACCCCATCCCATACTGCGTGCCAAAGGTTTCCGTAAAAAACAGCACCGAAATCGCCGTTGCCATCGCTACCCGAATCGCCGTCAAAAATTTTGGAAGCGTCGCCGGCCAAAGAATTTCACGAAAAACAAAGGAAAACGGCGCTCCCAGCGAATAAAGCGGGTAAAACGTTTCCTCCGGAATCGCCCGCACCGCGTCGCGCAAAGCCACGACAACCTGAAATACAATGATCAAAAACAGGATCAGGATCTTGGAAACTTCCCCGATGCTAAACAAAAGCATAGCGATAGGCAAAAGCGCGATTTTCGGCACGGGATAGGCCAGGTAGACAAGCGGCGCCAGAAAACGATTCATACGGGGAAAATACCCCATGACGATCCCCAGCGGAAAACCGATCAAAATCGCCAGAAAGAGACCGGCGACAATTCGCCACAAGCTCCATCCGACGTGGACGGCAATCAATCGGAAGAAAACATCCCCCAGGTTCCGCGCCACCGCCAAAGGCGACGGAAGAATCGGAAGCGAAAGGCACAGAGAGGATCCCCACCAAACCAGCAGAGCCAACAGCAAATCGATACATATCGCCGTAAGAACATTTTTCCTCATAACGGCTCCTTCGCTTTCTCCAGCAGCTGGCGCAGCTCATTTTCAAGCCTGATAAAGCTCTCCTCGCGGCGCGCCGCGGGATTTCCGAACAAAGGATTATCCAGCACCTTCAGAACATGCGCGGGACGAGCCGACAGGACCGCTATCTTCTGCCCCAGAAGCACCGCTTCTTCCGCCTGATGTGTCACCAGCAGCGTGGTAACATGGTAAGTCTGCCACAATTCCAGAAAGACCGTTTGCATCTCTTCCCGGGTAATGGCGTCCAGCGCCGAAAACGGTTCGTCCATCAGCAAAATATCCGGCTGCATAAGAAACGCGCGGGCCAATCCTACCCGCTGCTGCTGCCCCCCTGATATTTCTCCCGGGTAACGCTCCAGCAGACTCTCTATGCCTAGCCGGGACAACAGCTTTCGCCAGTTGGATTGTTCTATGGGCGTCCCCTTTTTTTTGACTCTCCAGCCCAGCGAAATATTCTCTTTGACGCGCCGCCACGGGAGAAGACCATAATTCTGGGGAATAAAACCGATCGTATGCTTTTTCGGGTCGATCCGCTCCCCGCGAAACAGTACCTGCCCTCTATAATTCTGCAGAATCCCCGCAACAATTTTCATTAGGGTCGACTTGCCGCAGCCCGAAGGTCCGATAAAAGCGCAGATCCCCCCGTCCGGCACTTGGAGATTGATGTTGTCCAAAACCGGCAGAACTCCCTGCTCCGTTGATAACGCCGCGTTCACTCGCTTTAGAGAGATCACGGCAGGCAGTCCCCGGTCACAAGTTCCTGATAGGCGTACGGCTGTCCGATTAAATTTTTCTCCTTCAACCAGGCCATACATTCCGCCACATCTTTTTCCGACGGCAATCGAGCCTCCTGATAATCAGGAAGTGCCAGCGCTTCTCTGGCGGCGGGCGGAAAACCGCTTTTTTCCACGGCCAGATCGATATATTCCGCCCGCGGTGTTTCCCGAAGATAGCGCACTGCCTTATTATATGCCCGATACACGGCCCGCAGGGAATCTTTCTTTGTCTTGACCGCGTTTTCCGTAAACAGCATGATTCCCGGGTTGATCCCCAATTCATTAGAGCTGACGAGATAATGGCAGCCGTTATGAACCGCAATGCTTCCCATCGGTTCCGGCAAGGTCGCCGCCGCCAGTTTACTCTGCTGCAATAATTCCAAACGCGTGGGAATCTGCGGAATGACAACTTTTTTTACGCTGTCCTCGGAAATCTGGTTAGCACTGAGAATCCGATCCGTAACGTATTCGATGATCGTATTTTTCGATACGGCGATCTCTTTTCCGCGAAGTGCCAAAAGATCAGCCTTCCCTTCTGACGGCGCGGTAACCAGGCGGTAACTGCCGTCCGTCCGGGAGGTGACTTTCACGTTAAAACCGCCGGCTTTAGCAAAGGCCGCCGCCAAAAGATCCGACACCGCGCCGTCAAGATTTCCGCTTTGTAGCGCCGCGTCCCGATCCATTGCGCTCTTGAAGGGCTGCAAGCGAACCTCCACCCCTTCTTCCGCAAAGAAGCCTTTTTCCCGGGCGATAATAAACGGTAATGAATCAGTATCCGGCATCAGGCCGATGACGACCGTCGAATTTTCCTTCTTATCCGCCGTCACCGCCGGATTTGCAGCGTCGCCGCACCCTGCCAGCAGAATCCCCGTCAGCAAAATATTTAGCGCGAACCAAATTATTTTTCGCAAGATTATGCCCCCTCGCATCCTCTTAGGCCTGCCTATTCGCTTCTCAATTTCTCCGTGTCTGATATTTTCTCGGCCATAAAAACGTGTTCTTTCTGCATTGTCTCACACAGACGGCGCAAGGACCATAAACGATTCATGGGGGTTACAACCGCCTTATAGCGCATTCTCCCAATCGCCGTTGAAAGCGCTCCTAAAACTTGATCGAGCCGCCGGTTTTGAATATTATACAGGATTATGACCTCATGAGAAAAAATAAAGGCTTTCTTATCTTCCGGCTCCGAAGCGGCAGAATAGCCCTTCAACCCAAGCAGGAACCCAATCTTCTGCGCCCAGCAGGAGGCCGGCAAGACCTCGCTGGCAATTCCCAGCCTTCGCAAAACATCCCGCGCGGCCTGCAGACGTTCCTCATCGAGGAACTGATATAATAAAACCTTCTCCTCCCGTTTCCCCATGACAACCCCCATGGCAAAGAAATTTTTCTGCCTCATTCACCATAAGCACTAAACTCAGGCTGCGCTTCGCTTGCCTTCTTCAAGTGCTTAGGTATAATTCTCACTAACCTCCCGCTCCCTCCGGTCGCGCTCGCTAAGTGTTCATATTTCACCATAAGCACTAAACTCAGGCGGCGCTTCGCTTGCCTTCTTCAAGTGCTTAGGTATAATTCACACTAACCTCCCGCTCCCTCCGGTCGCGCTCGCTAAGTGTTCATATTATACCACAAAAAACCGGCGATGGACTCGCTTCCCACGGGCTGATACATTTTGCTCATAGGAAACGGCAGCGCCATTCGCCGGTTATTATATTTCTGCGCGCCGCAGAAAACACCTTTTATTTTTCTAACAGCTTCGCCATTTGCTCGCGAAAACGCTTCGTGCGCTCCGCCGCCCGGCGATAAACCTCCTGCGGGTCAACTTTGATCCGGGCCACCCCCGAATCCATAGCGGCCTTTGCTACCGCCGCCGCCACTACAGGAACGACGTTCGAATCAAAAGCGCCGGGAATGACATAATCCTCACGCAGTTCACTGTCAGGGATCAGCTCAGCGATCGCCCATGTCGCCGCCTTCTTCATTTCTTCATTAATTTTATGCGCCCGGACATCGATCGCGCCCCTGAACAAACCCGGGAAAACCAGCACGTTATTGACCTGATTCGGCGCGTCAGAACGCCCCGTGCCGACCACGCGGGCGCCAGCCTCTTTCCCGGCGGCATAGCTCGTTTCCGGGTTAGGATTCGCCATCGCCAGAACAATGGCGTCCGTATTCATACTCCTAATAATCTCCGGCGTAAAAACCCCCGCCCGAGAAACTCCCAGTAATACATCCGCGCCCTTGGCTATTTCGGCAAGAGTCCCGCGCCGTTTTTCCTGATTCGTTTTCTTCAGAAGCTCCGCCTGCACCCGGTTAACACGGGACATATCCATCCCTTCATACATGGCGCCCTTGGAATTAATCATGATAATATTCTTAGCACCCAGGCTGAGAAGCAGGCGAACGATAGCTGTTCCTGCCGCACCGGCGCCATTGGCGACAATACGGACGGAAGCAATATCTTTCTTAACCAGCCGAAGCGCCCCCAACAAGGCAGCGGCGCAAGCGATTGCCGTGCCATGCTGATCGTCATGAAACACCGGAATATCCATCTGCTCGATTAAAGCGTCTTCGATGTCATAGCATTTCGGTGATTCGATATCTTCCAAATTTATACCGGCAAAATTTGGCTGCAGATAACGTACCGTTTCGATAAATTTCTCCTTGTCTGACGTATCCAGACAAATAGGAACCGCGTCCACATCGCCAAATACCTTGTAAAGGACCGCCTTCCCTTCCATAACCGGCATTCCCGCTTCCGGCCCGATATTGCCCAAGCCCAGCACACGGGTTCCGTCTGTTACGACTGCCACCATATTTCCCCGGCAGGTATATTCAAAGGAAAGATCCTTATTCCCTTTGATTTCCAAGCAAGGCGCAGCTACCCCCGGCGTATATAAGACGCTTAAATCATGCCTGTCGGCCAGCTTCGCCTTGGGGATTGTCGCCAGCTTTCCATTATGCGCCTTATGGATGCGTAATGATTCCTGATTTAAATCCATGGTATTCTCTCCTTTCACTCGGTAAGTTACATCATACAATATCAATATAGATTCGTAACACGGCAATTTATTTCGCTTATTTTTTATAGTATAGCGTCCACCGCTAAGGGTGTCAAACGAAAACCGCGAAAACGTATTTTTTATTATTTTATTGCTAATAATTTCTCGCCCAGAGCGATCAGCCGGGCATCCGCCGAGCTGTTCTGCCAGATAATCGTTCCCGGCGCTTTCCTGTCACTGAGCAAATATTCTGCCGCCAAACGCCGTTCTGTCTGCCGGGCGATGCCCAACGCCCCGTCAAAAAACCTGGCATGCGGCCCCATAATTTTTCGGATCATTTCCTGCACGAAGGGGTAATGCGTACAGCCTAAAACGACGCTGTCCGCATCCCATCCCCCGCAGCTCTCGATTTTTTCCGTCAGATAATCGCGCAGCGCCGGAGAAGAAATTTCGCCCTGCTCTACAAACTCCATAAGCCCCGGACAAGGACACTCGATGATTGTCGCCTCGCCCCGCCAACGCCGCAAAAGAGCCTGAAAGCGCTCTCCCTCAAGCGTTACCGTAGTGGCCATCACCATCACTGTTCCCCGGGGCTTCGCGGCAACGGCCGGCTTTACCGCCGGCTCCGTCCCCACAACAATCAGTTTGCCATATTTTTCCCGCAGCACCGTCGCCGCCACACCGGTGATCGTATTACAGGCGATGACCAGTGCTTTGACGCCCTGCACGATCAGTTTCTCCGCCGCTTTCAAGGAAAGATTTAAAATCTCCTCTTCCGTTTTTACGCCGTAAGGAGCATTTGCGGAATCCCCAAAATAGAGATAATTTTCCTTAGGCAATACTTCCCGCAGAGCACGGAGAACGCTCACGCCCCCCAGCCCCGAATCCAATACGCCTATCGGGTGTTCCTTGTCCATTCTCCCACTCCTTATCCCTTTTGAATTTCCAACCTTTTCATGCAAACAAAAAACCCGGAAGCCATTTCCGGGTCAGGATGCTCTGGAGGCGACACCCAGAGTCGAACTGGGGAATAGAGGTTTTGCAGACCTCGGC
>ERZ773005.132-NODE-132-length-69579-cov-4.544143_pt1 | contig 69579 bp, 62 predicted proteins | sample MGYA00580666_ERZ773005 | MGnify/ENA primary metagenome ERZ773005 (study PRJEB29015, sample SAMEA2737999) | human oral metagenome | biome: human oral; feature: human-associated habitat; material: dental | place: China | collected 2061 ...
GCCAAAAGAGTATATTAAACTATTATCAGAATTCAGAGAAACAATATCTGACAATTCTATATGTAATGGTGCGTGATGAAGACGAGATTAACGTCCGAAAACAATTATTTGAATTGTTACATGCTGTGGAAAAGGGGCAATATTTAGAGTTAACTCCAAATCTCTTTTCCCGAAAACTATTGAAGTATTTATATGATATTGGTGCACTCCAGGCAACTTGGTGAAACGACAACACTATAAAGATTATCAGTTTATGCCCGATATGTTTAATAAGCGCACCCGGGCAACTGGACAGAATAAAAAGGTAACGGCTATACTTTTATATTCAATTAAACCCTTCTTACAGCAATACTTGGAGAATAAAGTTAGAAACTATACGCCAAGAAAGTAAAGCACCATCAGCAAAATAATAGGATCGAGAAATTCCCGGATAGAACCCTTATCCTTCCTGCTCCAGGAGCCGTACAAACTGTTTAGGTGTATAAACAGGGATCACTGATCTGGCATAATCTTTGGTATTCCGGGTAATAATACAATCCATACCCGAACGGACTGCCGTTTCTATCATAACTGCATCTTCAAAGTCAGATACCTCTGAGGGGATAGCGCGGAGTACATCATCCGCAGCACTGTCGAGCATCCCGACAACACTCAGCAGCTGCTCCAGTTTCGACCTAGATTCCTTATCGTTATGAGTACAACGATGGGTGAGATAGTAAATATCAGTTGCAGATTTCGCAGTGATGCAGCAAAGGTAAAGCTCGGCTGCCGCGGCACGTAAAACAGCACGGGCAGATTCAGCAAAAGGTTCCCGCGCCTGAAGGAAATCTACGATAATACAGGTATCTACCAAGGCCTTCATACCCTATTGAGCCTCTCTTCCTTTGACTCTTCCAGAGTCATATCTGCCGGGATACTGCCGAACAAAGAATCTACAGTATCCAGTTTGTTCCGGTACGGGGAGGTCAGCTTGGCGACCGTCCTGCCGTTGCGCGTAACATAAACATCCTCTGTTGCTGCCATCAGGAGGTATTTCCCGAGGTTTGCCTTCAGCTCTGTTGCAGTGATAGACATGGCTTTTATCCTCCTTTCCACGTAATTGGTACTTCTAGTATACTTAAATCGTACGAATTAATCAATAATATCGAACGGAATTGCTATGCCGTATGCAGCATTCCCCGTTACTGGAGAATCAGCACTCTCAATCTTGTATTTTTCAGATAAAAAGCCGCAAATACTCTAAAATATCTTCAGCTGAAGTACGGACACGTGTATCATATTTAGAGTACATCAAACGATCCAAAGGAGGATTATGCGTACAGTCTTATGCTCACCAGGAAGCTATATCCAGCAGGAAGGCGCCATTTCCCAGCTTGCCGGGGAGTATGCCCATGCAGGCAGCACAGGTGCTTACATACTTGTCGATCCCACTATAGACAGCCTGTACCATGACAGCATCGTATCCAGTTTCGACAGCGGCCAGGTCCCCTATACCCTCGCAGTCTTTGGCGGCGAGTGCTCCGATGCGGAGATACAGAAGCACGTTGCGCTGCTCGCCGATACCGATGCAGTTATAGGCATAGGCGGCGGCAAAACGCTTGACTGCGCTAAAGCTGTAGGATATTACGGCAAGCGGCCTGCCATCATTGTACCTACCGCGGCTTCAAGCGATGCCCCGTGTTCACGCCTGTCCGTTGTGTATACTGACGGCGGCCAGTTTGACCATTACCTTCCGCTTCCCGAAAACCCGCGTATGGTGCTGATGGACACGGAACTCATATCCAAAGCGCCTGTCCGCTTCCTGACCGCAGGTATTGGGGATGCCTTCGCCACATATTATGAGGCAGCCGCCTGCGTACAATCCAATGCCGTCACCATGACCGGAGGCCATGCCACAAACGCCGCTTTCGCACTGGCGACCCTGTGCCACGACAGCCTGCTCGCTGACGGTGTGAAGGCTGTATCTGCCGTGAGGCTGGGCCTTCGGACGAAAGCAGTAGAGAATATCATCGAAACGAATACCCTCCTCAGCGGACTGGGGTTTGAGTCCTGCGGCCTGGCTGCAGCACACTCCATCCACGACGGGCTGACGGCTATCCCTGAGACCCACTCCTACCTTCATGGGGAAAAGGTTGCATACGGTACCCTTGCCCAGATGATCATGGAAGACCGTCCCCTGGAAGAGCTTGCCGAAGTGTACCGTTTCTTCCGCGCAGTAGGGCTGCCGACGAATTTCGCCGGTATCGGCATCCACGATGTCACCGATGAGCAGCTCCTCCACGTCGGAGAACTTGCCTGCAGCCCGCAGGACACTATGGCTAATATGCCTTTTGAAGTCACACCGGCAGATGTTGCGAATGCCCTCCGCGCCGCAGACGCCCTGGATAAAGAATTTTCTGTTGATTCCCACTAATCTGCAGGGATCTTTTCAGATAAAGCTATACCTTCACCGAAGCAGGGGGATAACTAGTATTCCCCTGCTTCTCAATGTTTTTCCATACCCTTCTATAAGCTGTTCAGTATCCGGGATACAGATACCTCAGAAATTAAAATTGTAATTCTCTACAAATCAGGGCGCTCATGAGAACAGGGCAAACAATGGCAGATACTACCGCTGCACACACCAGCAGCACTGACCGCGCCAGCCGCGCTAACCGAATTCCTCAGGTTCCCGGGGATGCCGCCAAGGCTGCCGAAACATCAAAACAGGCTATGCGGCTGTTCAACCTCAGCAAAAACAAGCTTGTCAAAATAGCCCAGTGGTACAGGGATCTCGGCGAACAGGAACGGGAATTCCTCAACCTCATTACAGTGACCGCAATCGAAGACTACCTGGAATGGGCCAACCTCCCGGAGCCTATCGATAAGCGCGGAAAAGTAAGTGCTGACCATCTCTTCTCCATCGCGCCTATTGAAACAGCACGCGCGATCAGCCTGTCGAATGTGCTTGAAGTGACCCGCACTGTCGTTGATATAATCACAGAGAATATCGGCATTATTGCCCCAAAAGGGAAGGAACGCGACTATTACGAGGCAGCCCTGTACTACTCGCGCGAAGTTTCCTTCTCGGCAGCCGAAGTATATGCTGAGGTCGCTGAAACGCGCAGCCGCTGGATGACGCGCGAAGAAGGCCTGGTGCTCAACTCCCTTCTGGAGAATAAGCTTGACCTCGCCCTCCAGTCCCGCATGGGCGTATACGGATGGGATGACTCCACTGCCTTTTTCGCTGCGGTTGGCAGCGCACGGGCACAGGAAAATTCCGAGATCACAACCGGATTCTTCCAGGCCCAGACACGCCTTGCGGTACAGGGCCTTGATGCGGAGATCCTTATGGGCACGCATACGAACACCCTTTTTATGGTCCTTGTAGGAGCCGGCAGCAGCGAAAATTTTGACAGCATACGCACTAAGATCGCGAACCTCTTCAGCGAAGACGACTGCCTGTGCATTGGGCCGTATGCCACAGGGTATGAAGGAGCGTCGCACAGCATCCGCGCAGCGTATAACGGTTACTATGCCAGCGCGATGGAACTTGATCCGCCGCATCCGCTTTTCGCCGATGACATCATTGCAGACCGTGTGCTTTTCGGCGATGCAACGGCAGCAGACCAGCTTTACAGTATCTACAGGTCCCTTGAAGATTCCGGCAAGCGCAGCGAAGTACTGCCGACAGTGGAATACTATCTCCTGAAAAACTGCTCGCTTGAACAGACCGCGGAACATATGGTCGTACATCCGAATACTGTAAGGTACCGGCTGCATAAAGCTATGGAGCTCACAGGGTGGGATCCGACGAACCCCAAGGAAGCGCACGCACTGCGGATCGCCATCAAAATAGGCCGGTACCGCGAGGCGCGCAGCAGGAGTTCTACTTATCCCCGGGCCGTCCCCCAGCTGGGCAGCCATGATCAATGATCTCCCACAACTGCGACGCAGCTTTTTCTACTTCATCGTTGATGATGACCACATCGAATTCGCCTTCTTCAGCCATTTCCCGCCGTGCCGTATCAAGGCGGCGGGCCTGCTGTTCGGAGGTCTCGGTATGGCGCGACCGCAGACGGCGTTTCAGGTCGTCAAAGCTTGGAGGCGCAACAAAAACATAAATCGGGTCCAGGCCCAGCTCCTGCGCGCGCGCCCGTACACGGTGCACCCCCTGTACGTCTATTTCCAGCATTGAGGGGATATTGGCCCTGAGATGCTCCAGTACAGGCTTCAGCGGCGTGCCGTAATGGTCTGTACCGTGCACCACGGCCGATTCCAGGAGCTCGCCGCGGGCATCCATCCGTTCAAATTCTTCAGCAGTTGTGAAATAATAATCTACACCGTCTTTTTCGCCGGGGCGCGGCCGGCGGGTAGTTGCCGAAACTGATATCCACAGTTCAGGGTGTTCCGCCCGGACAGCTTTTTCTATCGTCCCTTTGCCCACAGCAGTAGGCCCGGCCAATACAACAAGCCGGCGTTTATATGCGGTTATATCAGAGGTTGTGTCAGAAGTCTTATCCGGCATCAGTCAGCGTCCTGCCCTTCCCGTATGCCGTGGGCAATCTGCTCAGCGGTTTCGCCATTTGCCATGCGCCTGTCCATATCATCAAAAGACTGCTGTATATCGGTTTTATATTCGTCTATCTTTTTCTGCAGGGAACTGATATCAGGCCCGTACGCAGCGATCGCGCGCGCAGCCGTAACAAGGACATTATGATACGTCCCGGCAAAAACCACTTCAAGGTCTCTGCCTTTTGCCCCCTGCCAGCCGTATCCGGGAGACAGGATTGGCCCGGTAAATTCAGCAGGGTTCATGCCGTTAAGATCCATCTGATGCCCTATGGTCGCCCCGATAACAAGGCCCACAGAACCCATGCCGGAATAGCCGTCATTGTAATTCTGCGCGCCGCGCGCGATCCCATAGGCAACTGTCCTGCCTTCATATTCCCCGCGCTGGCGGATAGATGTCTGGAGGTTTGCCGCTTCAGGGTTTGAGGTCAGCGATGCGATAAACACCCCATGCCCCTGGCTCAGGGCATCCTCAATCAGCCCGTTGAGCGAATGGAACCCGTAATAAGGGATAAGCGTGATTGCATCAGTGTATAAAGGCCCGTCCGATTTAAGATAGGCATCAGCGATAGATGACAATGTTGTAGGGAGCCCCCCGCGCATACAGTCAACTATAGTGATCATCCCAAGCTGCCGGGCAGCATACAGTGCACGTTCCAGCGCTGCTATGCCTTTCGAACCGTAGCGCTCAAACATCGGCATCATGAACTTGACTGCGGCACACCGGCCTTCAGCAGCCTGGAGCATCCGCATAGCGAACAGCTCCGCGCCCTGCGGGTCTACAGAGTAGCCCCAGTCAATAAGGTTTTTACGGTGCGGGTCAATACCGACACACAGGGGGCCATGCTCCTTCATGGAGTCGCTTAGCCTCAGGCCGAATTCATACCGGATCGGATCCACAGAAGGGCCGGCGGAGGAGCCTGCTCCGCTCAACGCAGTTTCAGGGGAATCAGTCATACTTATATTGTACTTGCCTTAAGCGCTAAACACATCATATGCGTCATTTATTTTATTATCTTATCCTCAGATGCTCCAGCCTTTTCCCATTCTGCAGCATCAGCTTCAGGATGGCTTTTATCGGCAGGCTCATACGAAACTTTATTGCCGTTATCTTCGCTGTCCGGTCCGGCAGCCCTGTCAGATCCGGGATCCTCATCAGGCCCGCCGGCACCGTCAGGCTTTTCTGCGGCAAGCTGCGCACGATGCCCCTGCCATTCAGCTTCTTCCTGGCGGACAGCATCCGCATCCTTCTCTACAGCGCTGAGGAGCCCATGCAGGAAGTTCGGGGCTTCGTCATCCGAATACGATTTCGCCAGGCTGAGGGCCTCATCGATAGCGACCTTTGCAGGCACGTCATCGTTATAGACGATCTCCCACACCGCTATACGCGCAATATTGCGGTCAAGGGCATGCATACGTTTCACATCCCATCCTGTGGAATGCTCGCCGATAGCCTTGTCTATCGTCCGACGATGCGAAGCGACCCCCCTCACCAGCTCCTGGGCATATTCAGGAAGCGGGGTCTGCGCACCGGGGAAAACCAGGCGCTCCTCAAGGAGGGGCATTATCTCCTGCCCCTTCTCATCAGCTTCATACAGCGTGTTAAGCGCACGTTTGCGCGCGGTTGATCGTGCCATGCTCAGCTCTGGTATCAGTTTTCGCGGCCCAGATAAGAACCGTCGCGCGTATCGATTTTGATCTTTTCACCTTCAGAGATGAACAGAGGGACCTGTACCTCTGCCCCGGTCTCAACGGTCGCAGGCTTGGTGCCGGCACTGGAGCGGTTCCCCTGGAGGCCCGGCTCCGTGTGGGACACAGTCAGAATAACAGAAGCAGGCAGTTCAACCGACAGGGGGTTCCCGTCATGGAACGAAACGATGCAGTCTGTGCCTTCAAGGAGGAATTTCTCCTGTTCGCCGACCAGCGATTCAGGGATGAATACCTGGTCGTAAGTCTGCATATCCATGAAAACAAAATTGTCACCGTCACGGTATGAGTACTGCAGTGTCCGGTTATCTACAGTCTCAAAATCAAGCTTGACACCTGCATTGAATGTTTTATCTACGATCTTGCCGCTCAGGACTTCCTGGATCGTCGTGCGGACAAAAGCAGGGCCCTTGCCTGGCTTCACATGCTGGAATTTGATTACTTTCCAGAGTTTCCCTTCAAGGTTAAGTACAGATCCGTTCTTGATATCGTTTGATGTTTGTGCCATCTTTATACCTTCACATTTTCGCGTTTATTACCTTAATAAAAGTCTCATTAATTATGCCATGGGGGATAAACGATTATGCGCGCCAAGCTCTTTAAGCACGCATTGTGCTGAGTTCACATAAAACTGCGCAGCAGTATCCAGGCAGCTGTCAAGCGCTGTAAACCTGGGGCTGTGCCACGGGTAATGCCCCTTTTCGCCATTCGACCCTATAAAAGCAAAAACCATAAGGGCTTTAGTACCGTACCGGGCAAAATCCTCCCCGACCATAGACGGCACTACAGGGACAAGCTTCGCATACCGCGGCACATCCCTGGCGACTGCATCAGACAGCACCTTGTCACCAACCAGCGGATCCGAGAGGTGTTCCCATTCCACATCAGCGCTTATGGAATAAGCAGCCGCAGTATTCTGCACTATGGAATTGAACCTCTTTATTGCCAGCTCCTCATCGGCACTGTAGAATGTCCTCACCGTCCCGATGAAATACGCTTCCGGAGGCACTACATTCCAGACGTTCCCGGCATGCACGCTGGTAACAGAAACAACGGCCGGATGGAAGGGATCGATATTGCGGCTTACAACTGTCTGCAAGGACTGGACCATAGCCGCCATTGCCTCGATCGGCCCGGTGCCGGTATCCGGGCGGGCACCATGCGACCCCTGCGCATGGAGCGATACGCGGAACCTTAAGCATCCTGCCATGATAGGCTCACTGCCGACCGCTATCTCCCCCGGCTTCATATCAGGGTTATTATGGATCCCAATTATTGCATCGGCATCATCAACAGCCCCTGATGCAATCACGGCATCAGCGCCCTCGCCAAGTTCTTCAGCAGGCTGGAAAAGGATTATGATCCGCCCCGCAAATCTGTCTGTGTGGTGCGACAGGTAATATGCGGCACCCAGCAGCGCCGCCATATGGATATCATGCCCGCAGGCGTGCATCACCCCTTTATTGTGCGATGCATAACCGGGGGAAACCTCTTCCATAACAGGGAGGGCATCAATATCAGCACGCAGTGCGACACAGGGATCCCCGGTATCCGCATTGCCTTTCCGGGTCCCGCAGATCACCCCGGCAAGCCCGGTCCTGAGGCCCGTGTCAGCAAGCCTTATACCCCATTGTGCCAGCAAAGAACGCAGGAACTGCGTGGTCCTGTATTCGTGGAATGACAGTTCAGGGTTCTCATGAAGATAATGGCGTATTGACGTAAGGTCAGTAGTCCCGTCATCTTTTATAAACCCCCTGGATGCTTCACCGTCCATAAGATCATATCCCCTGCCTGCGCAGCAGCCGCCTGGCTATGGCATTGGCTATCAGCTGGACTATCTGCACCAGGACAACCATAATGATCACACATATCCACGTGACATACGGGTTGAATTTCTGGTACCCGAAAGCGATAGCAAAATTACCGATGCCGCCGCCGCCGATATATCCGGCCAGGGCCGACATATCAAGTACAGAAACGAAAAGGAACGCATAGGCGAGGATCAGGGGGGCAAGGGATTCCGGCACCAGGACAGTCCTGATGATCCCCATCCTTGATACCCCCATGGAACGGGCAGCTTCCACCACACCGGGGTCCGTTGAGACAAGGCTTTGTTCCACAAGCCTGGACGACGCCAGCGTACACATGATGACCATGGGGAAAGTGGCGGCAGTATTGCCGATGGATGTCCCTATAAGCTGGATGGAAATCGGCTGTATCGCCGCAAGGAATATGATAAACGGGATCGGGCGGATAACATTGATGATGATATCAAGCACCCTGTAAACAACGGTATTCTCAAACAGGCTCCCCGGCCGCGTCCCCCACAGGACCACGCCAAGGACAAGGCCGAGCAGCCCGCCGATTATAAGGGTGACGCTTACTATACCCATAGTCTCGCCAAACGCCTTCAGCAGGGTCCCGTCCTGTATGTATCCCTGAAGGTCGCCAAAATTCGTTGTATTTGCAGCAATCACTGTGCTGCCCGCTGATGTGTGGATATCCATTATCTGCCCCTGCCTTAAAACCTGCCTGAGCCTGAACCGGCAGCAGTATATTTATCGTAATCTATGTTCCAGCCTTCGCTCCTGGCCTTTTCAAGGCGCTTGGCTTCATAACCATAATATGTCCGTACTGCTTCCGCATAATCAACGGGGTCCTGGGCAGTGCCAAAATCTACGATGCCGTTTGCCATGCGCAGCTGCTTGATATAGGTATCAAGATTGCCGTCTGCACCATAAAATTCATAGGTAAAGGCACCCAGCCCCCTGCCCGCCACTTCCTGGACACCGCCCATAAGTATGGAATTAGTGATATTCCTGTGAGTCAGCATTGCTGAAATGCGCTGGCCTGAAGGGGTGATATCGAACTCCGGGGCGGGCTCACGCATGATGACTGTCACCAGCCGGCCCGGATTCATTGCCCGAAGCCGCTCTACATCCGCCCTGGACGGGATAGTGTTGATTGCGGTGGAAACAAACTCGCGGGTAATATCCTGCTGAGGCTGGGCAAATACCCGGTACAGGTCTCCGGATTCGACCGCTGCGCCCCCGCTCATGACCAGGACCCTGTCAGCAATGCGCGTAATAACATCCATCTGATGGGTAATAAGCACAATAGTGACGCCGAACCGGGCATTCGTGCGCTTCAGGAGTTCCAGCACCTCAGAAGTCGTCTGCGGGTCAAGCGCGCTTGTAGCCTCATCAGCGAGCAGGATATCCGGACGTGTGGCAAGCGCACGGGCTATGCCCACACGCTGCTTCTGGCCTCCTGAGAGTTGGGCGGGATATGCATGCGCATACTGTGAAAGCCCTACGAATTCAAGCAGCTCCTTGATCCGCGCCTTCCGGTAGTCTTCACGCCACCGGTCCTGCTTGAGCGGGTATTCAATATTACCCGCAACAGTTTTGGAGGCAAAAAGGTTGAACTGCTGGAAAACCATACCGATTTTCTGCCGTATAGGCCGCATTTTAGATTCAGAAAGTTTCGTAACATCCTGTCCCAGCACAGTTACCGTGCCCCCAGTAGGCCTTTCAAGTTCATTGATAAGCCTTACCAGAGTAGATTTCCCCGCACCTGAATAGCCTATGACGCCGAAGATCTCACCTCTTTTGACACTGAATGACACATCATCTACCGCCACCCGGGGTGCACCGTGAGGCTTTGCCGGCGGGAACTGTTTGGTGACGTGGTCAAAAGTGATAATGCTGTCGGCGTCCTGGGCCATTGTGTTTATCTCCATCCTGTATATGTTTCTGCTAAGCATACCCACTGCATAGGGATGTATTCAGACGCTATCTGATACCCTTTGATGCCCCATGCTTCCGGGTGTTTACGGGTACTGTTCCTGCGCCTACTTCGCAGAGCCGGTTTCCTGCTTCTGGACTTCCCTGAGTATCTTCTGGAGGGATTCGGGGGAATCATTATTGAGTACTGCCTGCCCGCCGAAATGGTCCTTAAGGGCCTTGGTGACTGCATTATTATGGAATATTTCTACCAGTTTCCGGTAAACAGCATTGTTGGCATCCGCCTTGCGCGAGACCCAGACATTGATGTACGGCTTCGCTGATTCTGATGAGGCGCTGTCATGATAAATCGCATCCTGAGGGCTCAGCCCTGCATCTTTGACATAATCATTGTTGACCACTCCGGCACTGACGCTCGGGTCGCCCAGTGCATTTGCCACTTTTGCCGCCTCTACAGCTTTAACGGTAACTTTGGAAGCAGAAGCATCAATATCGTTAGGCGTCGTGAAAGCGGTCCACCTGCCTTTCAGCTTGATAAGCCCGGCGCCTTCAAGGACACCGATAGCGCGGGCCTGGTTCGTTTCATCATTAGGGATGGCCACAGTTGACCCCTGCGGGATACTGCCGACATTTTTATACCGTGAAGAGTACAGGCCGAGAGGGTATACAGCTACCCCTCCGATCGGCTGCAGGTCCTGGTTATTCTTGACATTATAGTTGGCCAGATACAGGATATGCTGGAATTCGTTAAGATCAAGGCTGCCCTGCGCTAAGGCAGGGTTCTCAGACGTATAGTCTGTGAAATTTTTCAGCTGGACGTAGATACCCTGTTTCTGCGCCTCTTCCTGGAATACTTTCCACTGAGGGTCATTCGCGCCTACAACCCCTATCACTACCGGGTTGTCTTTTGAACCCTTGGGGGCTGACGGCCTGCTTGAGCTGAAAGCCCTGAAAACAAAAAACGCTCCCACGGCCAGCAGCGCAACAACAACAAGAGCAATTATCGAATTGCGCACACGGTTATCAACACGTACCGGTTCAGCAGTCGAGATACCTCCTGCAGCCTGCTGATCCTTCGATCCGCTCTGCGAACTCCCGGATCCGTTGCCTGTACCGGTATTATCAGCTCCCTGCGGATCTGTCCCCTGGAGGTTTGTTGGAGAAGCCATACCTCACCTTTGCCTTTCTACCCTTAAGCATTAATAGTTTTTCAGCTTTATGCGGCAGGCGCAGCGACCCATATCAGACCGGGATATCCTTCGTCAGCCATGCCGTTAAGCACTGGTTTACAGATTAGAGCATGAAACGCTGCGATCATTGCAAAACGGATGATTTCCTTATATGTGTTATTTATGGCTCCTTCGAAATCCCCCTTTTTCTGCGGTCCAGCCCTGAGCCTGCCGAAACCTGAATTGTGATGAATTGTGATGGCTTTGTTCAGACATGTGGCTATCATGTATACAGTTATCTGAAGTCAACAGTAAGGATTGCGTTTTGTCTAAAGGTTTACACATACCAGAACAGTCCGGCTTCTTCCCTTCAATGAAGAAGCAAGTCACGGCTTTTGCCGGCAGCGTTCTTAAAGTGCCTACCAATTCAAAAGCATTTCGGCTCGGGGCGGTCGTACCAAGCGTAGCTGTCCTCGCAGCGCTGGCGGGCTCTACAGCACCGGCTATAGCTTCCAGTAACAATGGCATTCTGAGTGCAGATGCGGCAGCAGGGTCTTCAGTTTCCCGCTCTACACAGCGTGCAGACCTCCTGGACGAGTCGTCCAATGTGACTACTGAGGCTGCAGCATCGTGGTCTCTGAGCGATAACAGCTCGAATACGAGTGTCCCCTACTCCCCTACAAAGAATGAGCAGGAAGCGCGCACTAACCTTCAGAATCTGGTCAATACTGCCACTTCTGTATATAATTCTTCTTCTCGGGCCGAGGCTTCAAAACGTACCACGCTTAAGGGTGCGCTTGATAATGCTTCTTCGAAGCTGGCAGATACCCATACAGGCACTGATGACCTCAACTCGGCAGGGACTGCCCTCAGCAATGCCGCCAATGATGTCAAAGACAGCCAGTCAGCCGCTGCCAATGCCGCAGCTGAACAGCGTACAGCATCACGGCGCGCTGCAGCGAATACAAACCGTACCGCAGCAGCTGCACCAGTTTCTGCCCCTTCCGCACCCGTTGCCATCACCGGGAACGGCTCCGGGGCGCAGGTAGCGCAGCTTGCTTCGAGCTATGCAGGAAAGGCGCCGTACCGTTATGGCGGTTCCACTCCTGCAGGTTGGGACTGCTCCGGCATGGTCATGTGGGTCTATGCACGTTTCGGCGTCAGCCTTCCGCATTCTTCAGGCGCACAGGCCCGTATGGGCACAGCGGTCCCGTCGCTTGCACAGGCCCAGCCTGGGGATATCCTGGCGAACGGGACTCACGCAGCAATCTATGTGGGCAACGGCATGATCATCAATGCCCTGAACCCCAGCCAGGGGACAAAGATAACCCCTGTTTCATGGGGTTTCCATAGTGGCTATTCTATCCGCAGGATATTTAATTAGTTTTTGCTTTTAATTAGTTTGTGAATGGCCTGGCTGCTCATAGAGCTGCCGGGCCATTAGTCACTGAGCAGTTTACCTGTTCCCTGGTATGGAACCGGTATTTTCTGTTTTTACAGTTCCCTATTTTCCATAACCGCCCAGCTGGAAGTTATGCCGTTTTTCTTCTGCCTGATATAATCGTTTTTGCACGTTGGGAGTCTTCCCCAAGCTGAGCAATAAGCTCCTGAAGGCTGCCGAAGCGGGCCTGCGGGCGCATGAATGCTGTAAATTCTATGGTGACGGTATGCCCGTACAGGTCCAGGCCCGTTTCATCGATAATATAAGCCTCAACTACACGTTCAGGGGCTGTATGCGCATCGGCGGCATCGCGGAAAGTCTCTTTCGTCCCGACAGAAACAGCAGCCGGCCATCTATGCCCTGCATCTGTTACGTACCCCGCATAAACACCATCAACCGGGATAAACCCTTCAATGGTTCCACCCAGGTTTGCTGTGGGGAAACCAAGCTGCCGGCCGCGGGCTTCACCATGTACTACCTCGCCCCTGATCTGCGGGCTGCGCCCAAGCACTTCGGCAGCCTCAGCAATGCGCCCTCCGGCAAGCGCGTCACGCACGTGGGAAGAGCTCCAGTCACGTACCCGCACCATATGATGCTTTTTTGTCCACGCGCGTCTTCCTGCCTTGCTCATGGAATTGAGAGGGTTAGCAGGCTCTCCGGCACCGTCCGGGACACGGTACTGCACATCCGGGAAGACCCATGTGAAGCCCCGGCCCTGGTCCTCAACAGCATCAACTTCAAAAACCCCTGTAGAAGCAGCAACAGTGCGTGAAGTTTTGACATTGCCTTCAAGGCCGCGCCCGAACCGTGCATCTGCACCCAGCACCAGCGTGCGCATCCCCAGCTTTCCTACCAGCTGGCCCAGGAAATTGATATATGTCTGACGGGCAAATCCCGGCGTATACCGGACAATAAGCAGATACTGTATGCCAAGATCCCTGATCCACTGTATCCGCTGGGCAGCACTCGAAACAGCCTCAGGATCGGGTTCATCCCTCCCTCCAAACTGAATGCTGCCGTCCTGAGGGGAACCGCCACCCTGCACAGGGCCGGATACGGCAGGGATATGGCTGCTGGGCCCTGTACTGTGCGAGTGTACGAAAGACGGGCGCGGATCGAACATGATGACTACAGAAAAGCTGCCGTATTTTTCTGCCAGCTCTGCTGTACGCCTGATAACTGCGGCGTGCCCTTTATGCACGCCATCAAACGTCCCTATAGTAACGACAGACCGTTTCTCTTTATCAAGGACCGGCCAGGGGACTGTGCCGTCAGTATCCGGAACAAGACGAATAACTTTCACATCTGCCTCAAACAATATTTATTCCATACTCAGCGTATGGATTTGCCCTAACGTAAGAATTATATCCGCAGCCGTGTAACCCGGGGTGAGCCTGCAGAGTACACGGGGGTACTGCCTTTCTTGCGTGGGTAGTCCTGCATGCCGTAAAACTATTGTCCCGCTATTGTCCCGGTGTATTGATCCCTATACTCTCATGAGAATATAGTGCCGGGTCTTCTACGATCTTCCTGACTGCATCAGCAATACTGCCCACCGACACATCATGGCCTCCGAACGGCTCACCCTTATGGGTTACTTCATAGTCCACCGGGCCTGAAGTAAACCATCCCGGACGGATCACTGTATAGTCAAGGCTGCTGGACTCAATAACATCAGCTGCCTCACGGTAAGGCCGCAAAACAGGGTTCTGGCTCACATTCCCTCCGCCCAGGGAATCCGGGATCTCATCATATATCCCCATTGAAGAAATGAATATAAGGCGGGCGACACCTGTTTTCTCCATTGCCGCAACAATGCTTCGGGCATAATCTGCCATGTCCCCGCTTAATGCGGCAAAAACGATATCCTGCCCGGCAATCGCCCCTTCCAGTGAAACCGGGTCCCTCACATCCCCTGTTACTGCATCCTCACGGCTATTGTCAGAAACTATACGATGCCGCGCGAACAGAGTAAGGTGCGCATCAGTCTCACGTATAAAGGTCTGGCGTACTGCTCCCCCTACAGTCCCTGTTGCACCAATAATAAGCACGTGCTTCATAACAGGCCTCCCAAAAATACCTCAACGCCAGTTGTCCGCAGCACTTGATGCGCACCTACAGATATTAACCTGTTTACGCGGTACCGGCCGGCAGTTTTTCTTTTGACTGATTCCATGGTACCGGCAACACTGCCAGCTGCGGTAGTCCATATAATTGCATAAACTACTTAAGTCGCCTCATTTTGCGGCGGCTGTGGAGACATGCCTGAGTGGCCGAAAGGGGCACCCTGCTAAGGTGTTAACTGCGCAAGTGGTTCGAGGGTTCGAATCCCTCTGTCTCCGCCCCAGCCCTCACAGTACGTCTGCTGTGAGGGCTTATTTTATGCCGGAACCGCAGGATAATGCGCATAATACCGGCCTTCATCTGAACCGTGTATGAATCACTAAAAGAAAGAAACCACTAAAAGCATCAAAATACGATGCCGAATAAAATAGATCCTGTAATGATAGAATAAGGTAGCGGGCAGCCGTAAACGATAATGTACAGAATATCCTGCGTTTATACAAAAGGGGGTGTTACCAATGACAGCACCGAAGGCAATGGACATTGCAAATGATTTCATATCACGGTATGGGGCTGACTTATATCTGACGAACCTCAAACTCAATAAGCTTGTTTACTATACCCAGGTAGAGTCGCTGCGTGAAACTGGTAAGCCTCTTTTTGCTGACACTGTTGAGGCATGGGATTACGGTCCCGTAGAACCAGAAGTATATCGCAGTTTCAAGCTATTTGGTGACGGACATATCCAGACACCTTTAGGGGCATATACCACTGATACTTATGCTAACAGGATCGTTGATACTGTAGTTGAAAAATATGGGTATCTGACTGCATTCGATTTAGTCAACTATTCCCACCGTAATGGAGGCGCATGGAAAATGGTTTACGATGGCAGCCGCAATAAATCGATCAGTATAAAAACGATCCTCAGCTCCCAGGATGTTAAAGAATATCCCCGGTTAAAAGGGACCCTTGCCCAGAGTGCTGACACTGTTAATAAGCAATTTGCCAACGCCCTAAAGTTGCTGGAAGACGCCTAAAAATGTATATCCGTCCTGTCGTTATTGATGACGAAATACAGATTGACGCACTTGTTGAAGATATAGCCAGATTCCATAATGATGCCATCAAAATAACCATCAAAATAAAAGGTTACGCAGGGAGTGCCGCGGAAAGGGATAAAAAGACAGCTGCAGGAAAAACAACATTTGAAAAGTCCTTGAGAATGTTTTCCATCCCCTCTTCGGCACCCCACTTGAAAACCGTTTTAAGGATGCATTTGCCCAGCTCGCGCATTGTATGGTGATAATTGCTAAGGACCACATCTTTCTGGACGGAAATAAAAGGACCGCAGTAAAATGCATGTCAATATGGTACAGCTATGGAGTAAAACTGGATATTGATGATCCTCCTGATCCTGAGAAGAATTTAATTTACAAGTGGATAGAAGGCATCGTGAAGAAAGAGAGGACTGAAACCGAACTTGCAGATTATCTCAGACAGCATCAGGCACCGGCCGGTACTGAATAATTAAAACCGGCTGCAGACGCTCAGAGCTGTACTCCTTTTGCCCCGGCTTCCCCGGCTGCGCGTTCATCTGATGAAAATGTAATAAATACTGCAACAATAATAAGGCCTATACCAACGGTATCAACTATGGTAGGTACCTCCCCAAAGAACAGGCCAATAACCGTAGCAACTGCAGGGCTTATTGACTGCATCACGGAAAATTTGCTGGGAAGCGTGCGCCGCATAATAAACAGGTCAAAAATATATGGCAGGAACGACGCGCATAATGCCACACAAAACATGAGTGCTATCAGCGCAGGCGGTCCCCACGGCTGGCGCAGCCACGTTGCCGAGGGCTGGGGATGGATAACGCCATTGATGCCGGGGAGCATAAGGAATACCGATTGTGCTGCGAAACCGATAGTAAGCGCTATTGTCATACTGTCCAGAGGGCGCCCGCCGAGTGCGATGCGCCGGCCGGAGATAATGTAAGTCCCCCACAGGACCCCGCTGATAAGGATTGCTGCCAGCCCTGCCAGGGATGTCCTGTTCTGCGAGGCAAAAGAGCTCCAGCTGAGCGTAACGATCCCGCATACTGCGATGATTATTCCCACGTATTCGCGCCAGTGCCTGCCTGTCATCACTGCAACGGCGAGCGGCCCGATAAATTCTATAGCCACTGCCACACCTACATTGAGTGTGCCGATAGCCATGTAAAACGTGGTGTTCATAAACACAGATGAAATGCCCAGCGCTGCCAGCCACAGCCAGCCGCGGGCATGTGTGGGGAGTACCTCTGTAAATTTTTTCCACGGTTTACGCCATACCCACAAAAGGAGCAGCGCAAAACCTACACGCCACCATGCTGCGGGAAGAGGGGCAATCTGCGTGAAAGCAAGTTTCGCCACCATTGTTGCAGCAAAAATTATGATGGACTCAATAACCGTTAAAATAACGACCGGTACATCATTAAAAAACCTTATCGCGAGCTTTCTCACAAGAATACTCTACAGAAACCTCGGATATCTCGGGGTGTCCGACACGCCGCGGAAAGATCAGTTATTTTTATAATCCGTTATATCAGATATGCAGACATGCCGCCTGCTGCAAGCTGCAGGTGTTGAGGCTGTATCGCCGCATCAGCAGATCAGCGGTTCCCGGCCGCAGGGTCTGTGCCGGCAGCGCGTCTAGTACCGGCGGTATGGGCAGTACCAGCAGTACCGGTGATCTCCAGGATCATTGCTACCGCAGAAGCAACAGGCCCGTCATGGCTCAAAGATACATGGATATCAATATATGGTGATGCCCCGAAGCCGGCTTTCCCATGACTGCCTTCTTCCCTGCCTTCGATATCCCCCTCTCCGTTTCCAGTACGCACACCGAGGCTGCTGCTGAGATACTGCTCCATTTCTGCAGAAAGAGTGATATGCGGTACGCCCCTGCTGTCTGAAACGACTTCCACTTCCCTCCATGGGAAGTTATCCACGGTGTACGGATAAGTGTAAGGCGTCCGGGTACCCGGAGCCGGGATACCGGCTTCCCCAGCGCTGCTATCAGTCCCTCCGCTGCAGCGCGACAGAGCCTCGCACCACGCCTTAAGGAATGCTTCTTTGCCCGCCCAGCGCGCAGCCAGATGGGCAGCTATTTTATCCCCTTTAGCAGCACTGCGCTGCTGGGACTGGCGTATTTCACGCACCGAAAAGGCACAGGCAAGGAACTCGGACTCCGGCGCAGCGCACTGTGCAGAAAATTCCTGCACACTGACCACGTCATGTCCAAGCCCTGCCACGATATACCGCGGCCCCTGCGGCTCCGACAGGCCCTGCGCCGGATAAGAGAGTCCGTGCTGCGCAGGCGGAGGGGCAGCCTGCCCTCCAGCCTGTGCAGCATCGTGCATATTATTGTGCATTCCTGAATTCATAATACCCATTATCTGCCAGACGTGCCTGAGGGTCAAGCAGCATAGCCTTTTCCGCCTCGTGGGAATCATAATGGTGGGAATCCTCATGGAAGCGGCGGTTATCGACCGGCTCAAACAAAGGTTTCCTGCCGATCATACCGTCCCTGCGGTGGCGCCCGCCCTCGGCAAGGCGCTTATCGGCCCTTCCCCTCCATGTACGGAGGGCATCCTGCCCATAAGCATGCTCTACCGCTGCTTCAAAAGCACCAGGATGGACAAGCGCTATGAAGCCCGATACATGGCCAAACCCTAGGGAAGTGACCAGGCCGGCCTTGATAGTGCGATGCGCCTTGCCCAGATCCAGAGGCCTGCGCAGCCAGACCATAAAGTCATCGCCCGCAAGTTCCGGATCCACGCAGTCCAGGGATGCATTAGCTGGGATAATACCCGATGCAAATACCTGGACCAGGCCGTTTATCTGGAAGATAGCCGCCCCTCCCTTGGCATGGCCGGTAAGGGTCTTCTGAGAAATAACATACAGAGGGTTGCCTTCAGACCTGCCGATAGCATGCGCCAGCGTGTTATGAAGTTCAGACTCGTTAGGGTCATTAGCATTCGTTGACGTGTCATGCTTGGAGACCACAGCAATATCATCCGGGGCAACACCCAGTGCAGCAAGCTGACGGACAAGCGCCGAATCACGGCCGCCGCGGGCCGCTGCAAGCGCCCCAAGCCCAGGGGCGGGGATCGATGTGTGGGCGCCGTCTGCGAACGAGTTAGCGTACCCGACGACGGCTGCAACCGGAAGGCCGAGTTTCATGGCCAGGTCACCGCGCGTGATGAGTATGGTCCCCCCGCCCTGGGCTTCGAGGAATCCTCCTCGGCGGCGGTCGTTCGCCCTGGAGAAGAACCTGCTGTCAATACCTTTGCCGTACATCTCCTCAGAGTTGGCCGTGGCATTCATATCGCCGAAACCGTTTACAGACTCGACGCCAATATCATCGATCGCACCGGTAACAACAAAATCTGCCTTGCCGAGCTTAATCTTATCGACGCCCTCTTCAAGCGATACGGCTGCAGTTGCACAGGCGGATACTGGCTGTATCATGTTGCCGTAACCGCCAACGTAGGACTGCATTACATGTGCCGCAACAACATTGGGCAATGCTTCCTGAAGGATATCCGTCGGGTACGCCTGGCTCAGGTAACGGTTTACATACAGCTGCCGCATGGAATTCATGCCGCCGAAACCGGTGCCCTGCGTTGAAGCGAGCATTGACGGATGTATGGACTGGAGTATTTCTGAAGGCGAGAAACCTGCGGAAATAAAGGCATCGACCGTGGTCACAATGTTCCATAGGGCGATTGGGTCCACGGAATCGACCATAGATGCCGGTATACCCCACTTGCGCGGATCAAAGCCCTTCGGGAACTGCCCGCCCACAGTCCGCGTCATGACTGCACGCCGCGGCACGAAAGCGGAAGCGCCCTGCGTACGTGTAACGAGCCATTCATCCGACCCGTCATCATGACGGATAACAGTATGCTCACTGTCAGCATCCATATATTCACGCGCCGCAGCCTCATTCGCCACACTGAACGTGACGTCGTGGTCGAGGAAAACTTCCGCAGACTTGCTGTCAGTCCCATGAAGGTAATCTGACCCCATGCCGTCATCGAACGGGCGGATGCCGCTCCGCGCTACAACATCGTCATGGAATTTTTCGTAAATATCCTCTTCCGCGACGAGGTTGCCGTCAGTATCGATCCAACCGGGTTCGGGCGAATCCTGCCATGAGATGAGGCCCATATTCCATGCCAGTTCCAGCACACCTTCAGCACTCAGGTCAACGGTACCGTCCGCTGCAATGCCCAGTTCGGCATCACGGCGGGTACGCCCGGAACCCCATGTACCCAGTTCGCCAATGGAAACAATAACTACCTCATCTTCAGGGCGGGCAGTCACGGAATCCCATTCACCCATCCTGACCTCAGGCTGCTGCGGTGTATGGAGGGTGGGAAGGGCCTTGACTTCAGAAGTATCTTTACGGGTGTTTTCTGAAGCCGCCTCTGCAGAAGCACCAGCCTTTGCAGAAGGATCCGGGGCAATCCCTGCGGGAGAACCCGGAGTGTCCCCGGCCTCTAAGGAGGCTCCGGACACATTTTCCGGAACAGTGCCGGCATCGCTATGCTCTCCGCTGCTGTCAGTTTCGGGTCCGGTACCTGATCCGGCCAGGGCTTCCTCGCGCAGCTGGGACATATCGATATCCAGAGACCCCATTCCGCCTGTAAGGTCAGCCTCGACAGGATCCTGTTCAGCCTGCTCGCGGGCTTCTGCCGAAGACAGCTTAAGGAGCTCGGCTGCTATCTCTTCAGTACTGTAGGTCCGAACCCCCCGGCGTTCAATAGCCTCGACAAGCGGATCGTTCCCGCCCATCAGGCCGGTACCGCGTACCCAGCCGATCCGCGGATGGGCAAAGGTAACGGTGCCGGACCAGTCTTTTTCGACCCGGGACCGGTTGACTATGGCATCAAAAGCACTCTTGACTTCGCCGTATGCGCCGTCACCGCCAAGGGTGCCGCGGTTAGGCGATCCCGGAAGCACCACATGCAGGCGATGGTCCACATCGGTGTCCGCCCCAAGAACGCCCAGCCGGGAGATAAGCCTCTCGACCCCCCAGAGCATAAGCCTGGCTTGGGATTCAAAAAGCTCGCCGGAATCAGACAGCGTGCCGTGGACGCCCGGCGCGGCGAATGGGAACAGCAGCGTCGGGGCGTATGCCGGTTTGACCACAGTGGTTGTTGCGCCATGGGTCTCTTTCTGCTCATTGCCTACCCACGCAGCAAGCGCATCCACATCGCGGTAACTGGACAGGTTTGCCGGGACTATCCACAGGCGTGCTTCCCCTGCGGCATGCGTACGGTATATCTCTTTAGCCCACTGGATGAAACCGGTGTCAAAAGAATAGCTTGTTGCAATAACGGTTGCGCCGCCTGCAAGCAGCTGGGCAGCCACCTGTCCTGCGATCGACTTTTCAGATGCGCCGGTAACTACAGCAATATCACGGGCGAATGGGAGCGTGCCGGCATCTTCCTGTGCAGAAGGTACTGTGCGCAAAGCCTCCCGGGATATACGGCCGAATGTTTCCGCATGGCGCGCAGCCTCTCCCCCGTGCAGCCTGGCCTGCTGTGCATACCATGCTGCCTGGCGGGCCACAGCCTCCCCTGCACCCGTATAGCTTTCCGCAGCGCATTGTTCATCATCGCCGTAATAGATATGCGCAAGGTCCTCGCGTGCACTGGCCCAGCGGTCGTCCAGAAGGACAGCTTTGCGCGCATCGAACCGCGGGGAAACGAGTTTCGGCCACTGCGGGCCAAGCTCGGCGTTGACCATATCAACGATCCCACTGTTATCCTCCGTTTCCTCAGCAGATCCTGAAGCTTTTATGCCAAGCTTGTCCAGGATGAAACGCGCTGCGGATGCGAGGATGCCCGATTCCCCTGTGATCTGCTCGGAGAATTCTTTCAGGGCCGCAGAATCCACCATCGCCCCAGCCCCGGCAGACTGTGCCGACTGCGGGGCTACCGTAACGCCATGGGCCGCAGCTACTGCCTGGACTGCTTTATCAATAAGCGCGTCAGCACCGGAAGTATTGGATACTGCGCCGACAGGAAGTGTGGCCAGATCGCCGCCGCGCGTGCTGACACCCTCACGGGTCCCCAGAAGCAGTTCTGCAGTAACGAATGCTGCCCAGCCATCACCCAGGCCCCAGGCATCATGCACATGCTGCGCAATATGGGACTGTTTCACGCCTGCCGAACCGAACAGCTGGTGGATACGCTCCCGCACAGCGTCGGAAAGCACATGGCCGAAAGCCTTATACCGGGGAGCTGCCTTGGTTATAGTCGGCTCAAGCGCGCTGACAGCTGCTTCAGCAGCACCTTCAATGCTGGGGACACCCAGCTCTGCACTCATATCCATAAGCAGCTGGTTGCGCCGTGAAGATACGCCATTGGTCAGGGTATCAGTAGTGTCCTGTACCCCGATCTGGTCTGGACGGATCTTTGCGCTGTATGCTATCAGCGTCCTGATGCCGTCCCACGCTGTGAACGGGATATCTTCAGCAGGCGCGGCGCCGGAAGCGGGAACAGTACCGGCGGAACCGGCAACACCGGAAGCTCCGGCAGACGCAGCAAGTGCAGTATTAGTATCTGCTGCCTTTGCCGGCTCTGCTGCACCCTGCCCAGCGGCAGGCGCGGTTGCCGGGCTGGCAGCCTCCCCAGCAGAAGCAGCCTCGGAAACACCCGGCTCGGTATCAGCCTCAGGTTCCGTCTGCTCAACAAGCGAATCCGGGTCATCGTCTGTCATATAGACACGCTTCTCATCGCGGCCTGCATTGAATACATCCACAGTTACGCCTGCAAACTCGGGGAGCAGCAGGGTGCGGGACCCGAGGTTCGCCAGCGTTGGGGAATTGCCAAGACCGACTTCAACATAATTTTCAACTCCAAGGCCGCCCCTCCCTTCAGGGGTGAACAGCAGGCTCTGGGTTTCGATCCACCGTACGGGGGATGCAAACTGCCAGCATAGGAGTTCGATAAGAAGGAGCCGCGCGAGTTTGCCTTCGTCAGCGGCATACTCATTCCACCGATCATCATTGTCTGCAATCGCGCGCAGCTGTTCTGAAGGTACCACATCAAGGATAGCCCGGGCGAAATCGCGGGTCAGCTCAAACGGGCGTGCTACCAGGTTGGGGATATAACGCCCTACAAGCCGGCGGTACTTAATATCTTCAGGAAGCAGGGAATCCAGTTTTGCGCGGAACTCCGGAACACCTTTGCGCAGCAGGGTGGAATGGAACGGGACGTCAATGCCAGGGACCAGCATAAACGGCTTCTTGCCGCCCGCTTCACGCGCACGGCGGGAAGAATCCTTCTCAAGCGCTTTCAGTCCGGCAATAGTCCCTGCTATTGCATACTGGGAGCCTGCAAGGTTATAGTTAACGATCTGCAGGAATTCACCTGACTGGCGTGATATATCATCAATGTAACCGTTAACATGGGCATCATCCACACCGAACTGGTTCGGGCGCAGAGCCCCCATACGGTAATTCGACCGGCCCTGTGCATCGCGTTCAATAAGATGGTGCATGGTGGAGCCGCGGTGGAAGACCAGCTCAAGCTCTGTTTCCAGTGGGATTATCTGGGCAAAAGCACTCAGTGCGTTATATTCCCCCAGGGAATGCCCGGCAAAATATGCGGGCTCGAAAACCATTCCCGCTTCACGCAAACGGGCGGTCTGCGCCTGGGCCACGGTTGCCAGCGCGACCTGGGTAAACTGTGTCAGGTTGAGCAACCCTTCAGGATGCCGGTATGTCACGCCGCGCGCTGTAAGTTCCTTAGGGTTATCGCGCACAACAGCAAGTATGGAGAACCCGAGCCTGCTGCGGGTAAGCCTGTCTGCGCGCTCCCACACCTGGCGGGCTGCCGGCGACTGCGCGCGCTCATCAAGCGTCATGCCCTGCTTCTGGATCCCCTGCCCCGGGAACACATAAGCTGAAGTATAAGGCCGGCACACGGCAGTGGCACGGGATACGATCTCTTCACCGATGCGGCATGTCACTTCAATAACGATCCCGCCGTCATTGACCTTGCCTACGCGCTCGACGCTGATCTCAACGCGGTCATTCAGCTGGACCATGCCGTACATGGCATACGTCCATCCTGCGATCTCATAGTGTGCACCCTTGGTATCTGCCGCCTGCACAACATGCTGCGCAGCCGCAGACAGCCACATCCCGTGGACCAGCGGGGCCTGGAGCCCTGATACACGCGCTGCACGGGCTGACGTATGGATCGGGTTGAAATCCCCTGATACACGCGCGAAGGCAGTCATATTATCCGGCGCCTGCACTGTAACGCGGCGCAGCAGACGGCGCGCAGCCGGGCGGATGTCCGCCTTTATGCCGCCGTAATCAGGGGCATCTGCAGGCAGCTGTGAAGAATAGACACGTCCGCGTATTGCGAAACGCTCCGTCTCACGGGCCAGTACGGTACCGTCCTGACCGGCGTGCTCCACATGTATAGTGACTACACGCCCGGCTGAAGATTCCTGGAAACCATCGGCCCAGCTCTTCAGATCTATACGCTGGCCATAATACCCCTGCAGCTGTGCATCGCTGACAAGCAGCTCAACGGAATGGTCCAGATGGACAGCATTAAGCAGGCCTTCAATGATTGGGGTCTCCCCTACGTAAACAGAGCCGAGCGCAGTATATATCGCAGGCCATGCCGGTCCCGTAAGCGCATCAGGAACAATACCTGAGGGGATGAGAGACTGCGGCAGATGGCCTGCGGTAGCACTCTCATGGTCATACCCCAGATTTGCGCTGAGCGTATAATGGGCAGCCGCTATACCGAACGGATGGGCTGCATCTTTTGTTTCAGGGGATATCTCAGGCATACGGTCAAGTACATCGCCTGTGACAGCAGTATTGCCGATACCGGCGGTCCCTGCAAGGAGTGCATAGATATGCCCCTTCAGACGGTCACGGTCTACGACCGGCATGCGGAATGGATGGCCGTGGTCCACAATAAGCGGGATAACAATATGCCGCACAGCGTAAGGCTCCTGTTCACCGGTCCCATGCCGCCTTTCACCATCCCAGAATGTATCAAGATGGATATCAAGGTCATAAAACTCCTGCATCCCCTGTGTCTGGACATGTGTCAGCGTATAGTTCGGGTCATCCCTGCGGGTATTGTACGCGGGGTTGTCCATAACATGCCCGACCCATGAAATCGTTGGGGATTGGCGGATAAAGGCCTCGTCATCATCGCATCCTTCCTGGGCGGAAAGGCTGGCAGGGGTCCGGTACCCTTCTTTACTGTCCGCAGCGCGGACACGGTCAGCAACGGTTTTATCAAAACGGGAGAGGATATCTACTACGGGTTCGTTCATTGTTGTAATGCCCGCAACGGAAAGCGGCCCGGGGATTATCCGTACAGAATCGGCGCTGTACCGGCTATCTTCAGCCTGCCACAGCTGGTCGCGCCCCCACCAGCGCAGAAGGTCCCCGTCGATCACAGGGACGAACGGCAGCGGTTTCGGATATTCCTGGGACAGCTGCGGGAACCATGCGGCATCTGTGGCAGCCACATGGGCGGTACGGGACTCTGGGTATTCCCTGAGCAATATTTCCAAGGCCTGCTGCGGGTCTTCCACAGCCTGCGCATCAGAAAATACTGAAGTGAATGTGCCTTTATCCTGCTCATTGATACGCGCTTCAATACGGTGGAGGAGGTGGAGGAACCGCAGCCCGAAAGTCCTGTCTGCCCACGGATAGGTCAGTTCCACAAAACGCTGGGCCCACTCATAGTAGGTCATATCTTCCACATCGCCGAAATACGGCTTGGCAGTGTTGTCAAGCGCCTTGATGATCTCATCCCTGCGGCTTTCCAGCTCTTCAGGATGCTTCTCCAGATGCACGATCAGGCGCCCCGCGCGCGCAGAAGCATTTTCGATCTCATAAATATCAGCATGAAGATGGCTCAGCCCTGAAGACATACCGCCGGCAACCCCTCCACTGGGTACCCAGCTTTCCCCCAGCGGCGCAAAAGGGTCCCCGTTCTTTTCAGTATCTGTGATCCCGGGCGTTTCCACAAGGAATTTTTTGACCTGCGGGCTTGTATGGGCTTCTTTCGCCGTCATCAGTGCGGTCCCCACAAGCACACCGTCAACAGGCATCGCAGGCAGGCCGTACTGCTCAGACCACTGGCCGGAAATATAATCTGCCGCACGCTCAGGTGTCCCGATACCGCCGCCGGCAACCAGGACGACATTATGCCGGGCACGGATATCCGCATATGTGTTTACCAGCAGGTCATCAAGGCTTTCCCATGAATGATGCCCGCCTGCAGCACCGCCTTCAACTTCCATGATCACGGTAACCGGATCAGCTTCCTTCGCGATATCCAGTACCTGCCTGATTTGTGCAACAGTACCGGGTTTGAAAACAACATAGGTGAACCCGTCATCATGGAGCTGCGTTATCAGCTCCATAGCTTCGTCGGCCTCAGGGATACCTGCTGAAATCACTACCCCGTCAACAGGGGCACCTGAGATACGCGCCTTGGATACTATCCGCTTCCCCCCAAACTGGAGGTTCCACAGATACCTGTCCATAAACATGGCGTTGAATTCTACGGATGTGCCTTCGTCAAGCAGGCTTTTAAGCCGCGCAATATTATTGTCGAACACTTCCTCAGTGACCTGCCCGCCGCCGGCAAGCTCGGCCCAGTACCCGGCGTTGGCCGCAGCCGCAGGCAGATCCGGCTCTACCGTTGTAGGGGTCATACCTGCTACCATGATGGGCGAACGGCCTGTCAGGCGGGTAAAGGCAGTACTGACTTTGTCACCGGCCTCAGTGCTGACAATATGTGGCGCAAACTGCGACCAGTCTTCAGCTGGTTTATATGTACGGCCGGGCGTAGCAAGGTCAAGGCGCTTGCCGGCACTTGCAGCGCTGACGACGCCGGCACCGGTGCCTTCAATAAGGGCTGCAGTAAGCTTTTCTGCAACGACGCCCGGGCCGTAATCGATAAACCAGAGCGTCTGCCCGTCACGCTGGCTGCTTTCACTGCCGGCGCCGGGCTCATCTGTGCTTCCGGAATCCGTGCCTTCGCCGTTGGCGGAGGCTTCCTTCCATGCACGGTAATCGCTGAGTATCCCCTCAATCTGGGCCGCCCAGTCAACAGTGTCAACGAGTACGGCCCGGGCCAGGCGCCGCGCATATCCGCTGTCGATGCCGCACTCGTCAGCCCAGCGGCCGACAAGCTCCACCGCGTCTGCGAGTACCGGCGAATGGAAGGGGATCGATACCTCCAGATACTCCACTGACGGATCGAATACGCTGCCTCCCCGCACTTTCTGTTCACGCAGCTTCTGCTGATGCTTATGCTCATTGTTTATGCAGGTTTCAAGCTTGCGCAGGTCCTCAGGATAACCCGATACCACATAATTATCGCGTGAATTTTTCACACCGATAACGATTTCGCCCTGACGCTCAGGGACCCGTGAAATAAGTACTTCGATCTGTTCGCGGGTGGCCCCTTTAACAGACAGCATGGGTGATGCACCCTTCACCGGGACGATCCCCCGTGCACCGGCGATACGGCTTCCCGCAGCGCCAATCAGGCGCGAAACAGCCAGTATGGATGTAATCTGCGCATCAGCCCCGGCCTGGGATATTTCGCCGCGGGCAAGGCGGCTGAGCACATCTACGATATCAGTTGACAGAAGCCCCTGTGAATGTCCGGCTGCCCTGACAAATGAACCGGGAGCAAAAGGCATCCCCAGCTCTTTCGAGTCTAGAAGGGCTGCCAGCTGTGCCAGTACAACTCCGGGCACACTGACCTCAGCATACCTGGCATCCCCCAGGATAAGGCTCTGCGATGCATAGGAGAAAAGGTCCAGGCGCCTCCCATAGACCGTCAGAAGCTCAGTTGCCGCAGGCTGCAGCAGCGCCTCAGCAGCAGCATCGTAGGCACGCAGCTGTTCGAGGAGCCGGCTGTTCTGTGCAGCTTCATCCACAGTGCTGGTCCATGGCGTTGACTGCCCGGCGAAAAGGAAAGCATGCGGCTGGGTATCCATAGAGGAAAAGAACGAGTTGTCCATTGTATTACCTTTTTCTGTATTATTTTTTTGCATTATCGGTTTCTTCTGTGCTTTTATTATTTATTTGCTGTAGATATTTCTTCTGTTACAATCTGCATCCCGCGTTTCTGCGCGTTTACAGAGGCTGGTTACCGTGCCTCCTCGCATACCGTGGCTGGGCTTTTTTATCTTTGAGCAGTTCAAGCGCCTGCGAAACAGCAGAACGGGTATCCTCGGGATCGATCATGCTGTCTATCTCTCCTATCTCCAGGGAAAGGTTGGCATTCACCGTGGTCTGCTCATATTCTTCAACGAGTTTCTGCCTCAGCCCGTCTACATCGCCGCCATCATCTGCAGTACGGCGGAGTTCCTTGCGGTGAAGGATATTCACGGCACCCTGCGCGCCGAGGACGGCTATCTGCGAATTGGGCCAGGCGAGGTTGATGTCGGCGCCCATCGATTTCGACCCCATAACAATATATGCGCCGCCAAAAGCCTTGCGCAGGATCACAGTAACCAGGGGCACCTGCGCGTTGGCGTATGCATAGATCACTTTGGCACCGCGGCGGATAATGCCGGCATGCTCCTGGTCGCTGCCAGGCTTATATCCCGGGACATCCACAAGCGTAACGACAGGGACGTTGAAGGCATCGCAGAGCCGGACAAAGCGGGCAACTTTTTCAGACGATTCAACGTCAAGGCTGCCGGCACGCACACAAGGCTGGTTGGCAACTATCCCCACACTGCGTCCGTTGATGCAGGCGAACCCTGTTACCACGCTTTGCGCAAAAAGCTCATGGACCTCAATGAATTCACCGTAATCTGCAATGCAGCGGATCACGTCAAGCACGTCATAAGGCTGACGATCATTCTCAGGGACAATATGGCTTATACGTTCTGCTGCAAGGTCCTCCGCACGCCCTTCGGCATAAGCATAGGAAGGAGGGGCGCTTTCGCAGCTGGAAGGCAGATAGGCCAGGAGCGTACGGGCATAATCAATGGCATCGGCCTCGTTTTCACCCAGATAGTGTGCTACGCCCGATGTGGCATTATGCACATGCCCGCCGCCAAGGTCTTCCATGGAGATATGCTCGCCGGTAGCAGCTTTCACAACCTCCGGCCCTGTAACAAACATATAGGAATTCTCTTTGGTCATGATCACAATATCGGTGAGTGCTGGGCAATATACCGCACCGCCCGCGCAGGGGCCGAGGATCAGCGATATCTGAGGTATGTATCCTGATGCCTGGCATGTTTTTCTGAATATCCGGCCGTACTGCGTCAGGGCCTCTACACCTTCCTGGATACGGGCACCGCCGGAATCTATGACTGCTATGACAGGCACTTTCAATTCCATTGCCATATCAAGCAGATGGCATATCTTTTTGCCCTCTGCCCGGCCCATAGTCCCCCCGCGGACGGAAAAATCCTGGGCATATACTCCGGCTGTCCGGCCCATGATCTGTCCGAAGCCGGTCACAACAGCTGAACCCGGGATATCTTTATTGATATTGCCGCCGCTGAAACGCCCTATTTCATGGAAGGTCTTGTCATCAAAAAGGAGGTCAAGGCGTTCACGCGCCGTATATTTCCCTTTTGGATGCTGGCGCTCCCGGGCGTTTTCCTCTGCATCAGCCGCAAGCTTTGCCGCGTGGACGATCTCCGCGCGGATTGGCTGCCGCCCTGCCGTAGTAATGACTGATGACGAGGCTGCCGGCGGCACTGGTATCTGTAAAGATACTTCCTGCTCATCCAGTGTATGTACTGCTGCCATTATTTATCCCCTTCTTTCCGGTCTCTGTCAACCGCCCCATCATTGTCCGCCCTGCTGACGGTACCATCGGCGCCGCTGGTGCTGCCTGCCCTATCCGCGGCAGTACTGCCGGCATCTTCCGGATCGGCAGAAGCCTCCCCGGGACCGTCCTGAGAGATAGTTACCAGAGGGTCGCCTGCATCGACACTGTCAGAAGGCCCAACCATGATCTCAGCCACACGCCCTGACAGGGGGGCATAAACATAATTTTCCATTTTCATAGATTCGAGGACCACGAGAAGATCGCCTTTGGAAACCTTCTGATTCGTAGCAACATTGACCCGCGTGACCACAGCCTGCATAGGGGCGCTGATCTGCCCATTGGAATCGGACGATGCCCGTGACCCGCTGTCAGCATGCGCCGTGCTGAGCCCGTTCCCTCTCAGGGGCTGGGCCGGGCGGCGCTGCGAACGCAGCCGTCCCTGGGTAAGCAGCCCCACAAAATCTGTGGGGACGTTGAGCCGCACACGCTTGCCGTTGATCTCCATAATAAAGGACTGCGGCGCAACGCTGCCTATTATCTCCTGCGGGGACTGCATCTGGACAAGGCTCTGCGGCATGCCTGCCCGCGCAGAAGCAGCGCTCTGCGAAAGGTAGTTCTTCTCCAGCCAACGTGTAGTAACAGCAAAGCTGCCGTTTTCGGCGGTGAAATCAGGATTGTGGAATATATCGCGGTACAGTTCGCAAGGTGTTGTGATCCCTGTGATCTCAAATTCATCAAGTGCCCTCAGCACGCGGGGTATAGCCTCTTCACGGGTACGGGCAGTAATGATGATCTTTCCCATCATGGAATCGAATTTGGGTGAAACAGTGTTGCCTTCAGCCACGCCGAAATCGATCCGTATGCCCGGGCCTGAGGGGAAATGGAGGTGCTCTATGGTGCCGGAGCCCGGGGTAAGGTTTTTCTGCGGGTCTTCGCTGGTGATACGCAGCTCGAAACTGTGTCCGCGCGGCTCCCCTGCCCGGGTAAGCTCTTTGCCGTCTGCAATATTGAGCTGCTCCCGTACAAGGTCGATCCCGCATACTTCCTCGCTTACCGTATGCTCTACCTGCAGGCGGGGGTTGACTTCCAGGAAATACACGTCGCTTGTTGGGGTCACCATGAATTCGCAGGTCCCCAGGCCTTCATATCCGACTGAATCAAAAAGCCTGCGGGAGTACGTCATCAGGCGTGCCTGCACTTTGTCGCTGAGGAAAGGCGCAGGGGCCTCTTCAATGAGTTTCTGGTTCCTGCGCTGTACAGAGCAGTCGCGGGTGGAATACACGGTAAAATTCCCCAGCGAATCACGCCCGCACTGCGTTTCCACATGCCGCGCGTGGGCTACGAATTTCTCAATGAAGTATTTGCCCAGATCACTGCCCTGGAGGGAATCGTGGGCAGAGTAGAAAGACCTGAGCCCGTCTTCGTCCTTCACTACAGTAATGCCGCGCCCGCCGCCGCCATCGGTACGCTTCATCATTACCGGATACCCATAGCTTGCCCCGAATTCCACCAGTGTGTGCACATCATCGACGGGTTCGCTGATGCCCGGCACCGGCGGAACCTGCGCTACATGGGCCACACGCCGGGCGCTGATCTTATCCCCAAGGTCTTCAAGCACCTGCGGTCTGGGGCCGACCCATATAAGCCCGCGTTCCAGCACATGCGCAGCAAAATCTGCAGATTCCGAGAGGAACCCGTATCCCGGGTGTATGGCATCTGCCCCGCTGCGGCGGGCAATATCAAGGATTGCATCCTGATTAAGATATGTTTCGTTATATGTATCCCCGGGAAGATAATACGCTTCTGTCGCCTGGTCAACATAAGGGGCGCGGCGGTCCGGCTCGGAGTATACGGCTACCGTTTCAATACCCATTTCCTTTGCCGTGCGGATAACACGCAGGGCGATCTCGGACCTGTTGGCAACGAGCAATTTTTTCATATCAGACTCCCTTATATACCCTTATCTGCCCTTGTTTACTGTGCTGTTTACAGTTACTGTGTGTATTGTGTGCTGCGCAGGCTGCGGAACGCCGGCAGAAACATCCCCGACGGTTATACGCCGCCGGGAACCGTCTTCAAGCCCGACAGTCAGCGAAGCATCAGCAGATATCCCTTTCGCCGTGCCCGTAAATGTTTCGCCTGAGGGGAGTGAGACAGTTACAGGCTGGGCCCTGAGAAAATCAAGCTTTTCAGCCCTGTTTCTGAGGTACCGGCATGTTTCTGACGGCGAGGACTTAAAATCAGACAGCATCTGCGACAGGCGCACAGCGATACTTTCAGCGAGCCCGTCCCGGAAAGCTGCAAATGAAGGCCCTGCAGCCGGGACATCCATAACAGAGCTGAGCGATGTCGCATCAAACCCGTTAAATTTCTCAGCGGGGACTGCGCAATTGATCCCTATCCCAATCACAGCAAGAACCATAGGCTCTCCCCTGCCGGCAGCCGCAGTACCTTCACGTGAAGTATCCCTGTCGGAACCGCCATCAAGGCTATCTGTCCCCAGACGGATCAATATGCCGCCGAGCTTCCTGCCGTCCATGTAAATATCATTAGGCCATTTAAGCTTCAAACTGGCAGGTACAGGGATAGCAGCACCGCTATTATTACGTCTATCAGATCCCCCCGGCAGGGCAGATGCCGTATCCTCAGGCTGGCTGGCGCCGGAGCACGAAACAAACATATCTTCCAACGAATCTGCTGCGGCCACGCCGGCGAGCACCGTCAGCCAGTTTGAATACCCTTTAGTGACAGCCTCCTGAGGGATGGCTGCAGCAAAAGAGGCAGTCAACGACCCTCCCGGATAGGAGACCCACTCGCGCCCAAGCCGCCCATGCCCGCCTGTCTGGTTATCGGCGATAACGGCTATACAATTTTTTGTAGATTCTAACAAGAACCGGGTATCGCTGCCGGACCCGCCGGCAGTATGTTCGAATGCATAGTCATTCGTAGAGTTAACAGTGTCCAGATGAACTAGCCTTATATGCCCCGAACGATCCCGATCCCATCTTTTCCCATAAAACACAACTTCCAAAGTACTACAATCATGCGGATAGCGCTTTATATAAACCTATAAAAATTGTACCTGTTTTTTATCGATCCCAACAATAAACAGGGCATGTGCGTACAGCTATCATAGTGTATGAAATTTACCTGAAATATGTGGAAAACTGTAGGGAAAATACAAAATCAGCAGTAAAATTTTGTTGTTTTATACAAATTTTCCAGGAAAACGGCTGTATATGGCCGGTTACGTAACCGATTTTCAGGAAAACACTAAAGGAGCATTTATGGAAACTCTGTCAGGCCTTATCCCGCGGCTGCGCGCCGCAGCTGCACACCACCGGCTGCTCTCCTCAGCACTGCGGTCCACCATCGCCCTGATCTCCCTGGTCATCGCCAATGCCCTGGGACGCATCCCCATTCCAGGTACACCGGTAGGGATCACCCTGCAGACAGGGACCCTTATGTGCATGGCGCTGGCGCTTTCGCTAAGCGAAATCACCGCAGCGGTAGGCGCATATATTGCATTAGGCGCTATGGGGGGCACCCGTATTTTCAGGAGGGATGTCCGCCGCCGCACTTATAGGGCCCAGCGCAGGTTTTATCTGGGGGTTCCTCGCAGCTACACTTATCTCCGCACTGCTGGCCGGCGCAACATGGTCCCATTCCGCAGCAGCGGATAGCGGGCATACACACAAAGCGCTGCTCGCACTGCGCTATGCCGCTTCCTGTGCAGCAGGGCTTATGGCCGCCCTTTACGGCATTGGCATTGGGGTGCAAAGCATTATTACGCATATCCCTTTTATGTCTCTGCTTTATGCATCCGCGCCGTTCCTCATCCTTGATTCCATAAAAGTGGTGATCGCCGTCATGTTCGGCCTGTCGCTGGCAGCAGCACGGCAGCCAAATAATGAAGCTCAGTAAAAGCATTTGAGGGCATTTGAGGCGGGGCGCGCACTCGCTCGCGATCGCCGCACTTCCTTTGCGTCCGCAGGCAGCTCCAAAAGCAGGCAGCTGCCTAAAGCCGGCTCCCTGCTACTTGCCCTGCTTAAAATTCCGGCTGGCAGCCTGGTCACCTTCGCTTAAGGCAGCAGCGGCCTCCATGATACCCTGCTTATCGGATTCAGCCAGCAGCTCCCATGAGCCGAGGGCATCAGACACCGCTTCCACTACTGCACCATCATGCTGCTGGTTTCCCGGCACCTGCCCCTGCACAGCAATAAGCTCCATAGGGCAGTTCTGATAATCCGCCATCCCCGTAACAAGGTCAGAACCAGCTTTAGATGCTGTATCAGACTTAGAAACAATAGATCCTTCTCCAAACGATACAGTGCTTTTTGTTATATCCGCCATAGTATTTGCCTCCCTGCTGCTGTTTTCTGCTGTATATTCCTTTTTCTTTTCCAGTTTGTCTATATTGTCTATGCATAATTGTCTATGCATATCTGCCGGCTCAGGCCGGTCACGTGCCCTGTGAGTAGCCGCCCTTTCCGAGGCCTTCATCCAGGCGGCGGATATCCCTGGCATACTCGATATCCAGCTTCTCCATGGTGCCACGGATTTTATCCAGTTCAAGCCGAAGCCGGTCCTGTTCCTCGTCAAGCTCCAGGAGCTGCTCTTCGCGGAGAAGGCGGATACCATACAGGTCGTTATCAAAATGCCGGGGCAACGATCCTGCTGCAACCTGTTCGCTAATCAGCCGCTCAACCTGCATGCTGCATACATCGAATTCAGAACCCAGCTCTTCAAGCCCTTTCCTCAAGCCTTTAAGCTGTTCTTCACGGTCCGACATCTCATCCATTGATGCCGTATATTCCCTGCGCAGATCGTCATATCTGCGCGGCCTTTTGCGCTCAGGCAATAAACCCATAAAACTGTCTCCATTAATGGTGTTAAATTGTTAAATACTGGCCACACTCAAAAAATAAAAATTAGTGCCTAATAATAGTCAGTATCAATGTCATCCCAACTACTCCAGAACGTATAATCCTTATACTTCCCGCTGGTATCATTGACGTAATCAAAATTTGTAGGAGGGTATTCAACACGCTCATTCTTATGATGGAGCTCATCCTGCATTACCACAGGATGCCTGTATACCAGATCGGCATCATTCCTGCACCATACTACAAACTGCTTTTCCTTCCTGCCCAGCTGCCACCTGTGCCGTATATTATACGCAAGGTTCCTGCCGTATGCCCGTTTTACACTTTCATAAGTGACGGTCCAATCTGGATATAATTTACGGATTCTGGAGTTATACACACTGATTGCTTTCTTGACAGCAGGCACTTTTTCAGCGGGGATAGGATCAGCGGGCCACCACTCTGGGAGCGAGAGCCCAGGTATGAAATTTGCGGGTTTTTCCCCAAAAGGCGGATGGTCTGTGTCAAGCAGGCCTTGGAACTCATCCACCATTGACACCGAAGTCGCCCGCTTGTCCTGGATGTATCTCAGTATATTGGTACTTCCGGCCATAATAACTGGAGAAAATACCAGAACTGTGATAACCGTTATAATGCCGATCCGTACCCGGCTATCATATTGACGGTCTGATAACATCGCATACACTCCTATATCCTTATACTGTTAAGCTCCATACTTAATTCCCGACTTATAATCCCCATACCAATAAGCAAAATACATCTCCCTCGTATATATCCGCCATCCGGTTGAAATATTGCGCGCAAGATCCCTGCCATACGCCCTCTTCACACTCTCAAAAGAAACTGCCCTTTTAGGGTATAAGAAGTTATATTTACCGATTGCTTTTTTGATATCCTGTATCTGTTCGGAAGAAAATGGGTTGTCAGGCCAGTCGTCCGGGGTATGCCCGTATCTGGGTGAACACTGAGCAGGGGCATTCCCAAAATGACTGCTAAATTCCAGAATCATACTCTCGCACAATTTCTGCTGCTGTGGGACTTCCACCTCGTTGTGGTACTGTGCCCGGATTGTTATTGCGATAATTCCGAGCAGGAAAACAAGGATGCATATCAGTACTGTGCGTAATGACGGTGTGCGCAGGAGGCGGCGATGGATATGGGCAGATGGCATCATTTGTCTTCCTCACTCCCCCTGATCCGGAGCAAACATATAATCCTGAAACGCATGCGAATCACTATGAGTAATAAAATAATAATTAGTTATACCATCAACATCTATAGCCTTATCACCCTTCCTATGAATTAAACGACCATCAGAAAAAATATCATTCTTATACACCAGGTTCGCGTATCGCCGGCTCCAGTATACGAAGGCGTGTTCCTTCTTATCCAGCTTCCAGCCCTGCTCAACATTACGCTTCAAATCCCTACCATACGCCCTCTTCACACTCTCAAAAGAAACAGCCCTCTTAGGATATAACGAATCATACACGCCTATCGCCTTCCTGATACCAGATACCCTATTGGAAGGAATAGGGTCAACAGGCCACACATCAGGATCCGAAACACCAGAAACAAAAGACCCGGGAGCCTCCCCCAAAGGAACAGCCCCAGGACGATCCCCCTCAAACTCCTGAACCATCACCGACGATAACGCCGCACGAGCCTGACGCAAATCCCGAACACGCACAACCACCACACCAGCACCAACAACAAGAACCAAAACAATAACAACCAACACAACAACCAACCGTACCCGGCGCGAATACTCACAATCAGACAACATTTCTATCACTCCCCCTGATCCGGAGCAAACATATAATCCTTGTATTCCATATCTGCCCCCTTTATATACCCAAAATTACTAGGAGGATTCCCCAGCACCACTTTGTCTCCTTTATGGTGGACAACCCCGTCACTATCCACCACATCTCTCCTATACACCAGATTCGCGTATCTCCCTGTCCAATCAATGAAATCCTTCGTCCTCACAAGTTTGCTTTTATCGGATGCCTCGGGTATATCTAAAAGATTCTTTTTAATATCTTGAGTGAATTCCGAAAAACGATACCTTTTCCCGGGATGTAACCGGTTATACATTTCTATAGCGTGCTTGATTTTAGTTTGTACCTCAGGTTTGGAAAGCATCTGAGCTATTGGATCTACATAGTTTTCATCATGCTCCCCATGGATACCCTTGTATCGGAAAATAACTCCCATATCATTGAATATCTCCTTGCGGTCATAAAAAAGCTGGGCATCATTAAGCTTATTCACTTTATCCGCACGCTTCCTGTTCTGTTCTTCATCCATTACGTCACTGGCAAAATCCTGCAGGATCGTAAATGCTTCTACAGTTTTACCGACAAGCTTAGGCAGCTGTTTAGCAATAAAACTCTTCACCTCTCCAAAGCCCTTATTAAATGCTGCGTGCCCTGAAGCTCCCACTACATCCCAACCCGCAAGTCCTTTAATATTTTGTAGATTATGCGCAAAATTGATAAGGTCTCCCATACCTCCTGACATTGCTACATACATATGCGATAAGCTTGCGGTTGTCCCATCCGGTTTGCTTTCAGCAGTTATCACGTGTGAGAGATGCGGTTCTACTCCTATGATGACCATACGTGCCGAGCTTGTACTCTTCTGAGGAGGCAACATAATACTTAGATTTATACCCAAACCGACAGGGGTGATGCCCCAGATAGATTTAGTGATCTCACCAGTATCAAGCCTAACCCAAACAGGCTTAATGTTCTTTATCAAATTCAGGATATTATTAACCATAGCCCGTCCCACCCAAGGAGCGTGAGGATCCCCCTTATCTGTTGAAACCATGAGTGTATTACGAGTAAAGGAGTTAGATGCGCCTGTCACCCAGTCTAACAGCGCACTTTTTTTATACCCATACAGGCGAACATTAGCAAAAGAAGATCTCTTTGAGCCATCCCTTGCAAAAAGGAATCTCACTGCCTCCTGTAAGGATTTGACATCCGGGTTGAACTTCGTATATTTGCCGTTAGCCATGTTTTCCATGGCTTTCACAGCAGCAGATGCCATCCCGGATGTGAGCAGCCACGATGGAAGTTTCGCCAGGCCCTTCCATAATGCCTTATTATTCTTCGCGGGATCCTTCTCCCCTTTTCCAGCTCTATAGAAATCAGAAGCCTGCCAGCCGTCAGCAACCGCCTTCTTATATGCCTCCCACTCCTCTCCGGTCATATATTTCTTCATTTCAGACTGTACGGCAACACCCCACTGGTTATCTACAGCCTCTGCCCATGCCATATCAGCATCCCGGCCTTCCGCTATCGCACGGGCGGCAGCGGACGCCTGTGAGATAACAGGGATAAGGTTCTGGACATCTGCATAAAACGTTGATGATATATTTATGTAACGGTGCACCCGCTCAAGGGCATCCCTGTATCCCCGGGCAGCAGCCTCACACACCGCATTAAGATGTTCAGTCGCCTCCGCCAGGCTGTCAGCCGCGGCATTGCCCTCTGCTGAATTCAAAAGGGATCGCGCCCTGCCGCACATATCCTCCAGATGCGAAGTACGGCTCTGCATATCGCTGATCAGCTGTTCCAGATGGCCTGTATCCACAGAGCCGTCAGGTTCGGTCGGACGCAACTCACCCAGCGCAGCAAGGTTTTTCCTGTCACCTTTTTTAACAGCATCAAAAAGCAGCGACTGGGAACGCAGGAACTCAGAATGCGAATGGATCCTGGATGTCAGCGCCGTATAAGCCTCCCCCTGCAGCTCATACGACTGCAGATCAAATACAGAAAACCGCGATAGCCATTGGCGGCACTCACTGGACTTCCTGTCCATCAATTGGATCTCGGTGTTAAGCTGCTGCTTTAACTCCCGGATTTTGATCCTCATTACAAATCATCCCCGCATCTTATATATGATCTCAAACTCATAACTCACTATGTCTACGGTATAAAAACCCAAGGCACTATATCCTCAGCATACAAATGGCGGCAGACAGGGCAGCCGCCGGTATCCCTCCCCTGCACCCCCTCCTGACAGTTCCATACACCCGGTCTAAAATTGGCAGCATGAGTACTGCGCCGCGCCTTGAATCCGCCAAGCATGACTGGGGCGATGATATCAGCGGATGTACTGTGCTGCATATCGATATGGATGCGTTCTATGCCTCATGCGAGATAGTGCGTCATCCTGAGCTCAGAGGGAAACCTGTGATCATAGGGACAGGCCGCCGGGCGGTAGTATCTGCAGCCAGCTATGAAGCCCGGAAATTCGGCGTCAACTCAGCCATGCCGGCTGCTACCGCACACAGGCTTTGCCCTCAGGGCATATTCCTCCCTGTAGATATGCAGTACTACCGCAGCATGAGCAGTCAGGTTTTCGGAATATTCGCCCGGATCACCGACAGAATCGAAAAAGTATCTGTAGATGAATGCTATATGGACGTTTCAGGTGCGTTACTGCAGTGGAAAGACCCGCGCGAAATAGCGGCGTGGATACGCCGGACGGTGAGGGGGTGCATTGGAGTGACCTGTTCCGTAGGTATCGCATCAAATAAGCTTATTGCCAAACTTGCTTCAACAAATGCGAAACCGGACGGCATGCTCATGATCCCCCAGTCCCGGCAGGCCGAATTTATCCAGATGATGCCCATACGGGCAATCCCCGGGATCGGCCCTTCCACCGAACGGGCCCTATCAGCCTGGGGGATATCCACTGTGAAGCAGCTGGCGGATATGAGCATATCCAGCCTCACAAGCGCACTCCGGTCCGCAGCGCATGCCCGGTACCTTCACCAGGCAGCACGCGGGCTGGGGTCAAGTGAAGTAGTCGTATCTGCGGCCGAAAAATCTATTGGCGCAGAACGCACATTCGCGGAAGATACCAACAGCTGGCTGAAAATTTCGGGGCTTCTGCGATGGTGCTGCGACGATGTGGCTTCGACCCTGCGCCGCAAAAAGCTCTACGCCCGTACCGTCACGGTAAAATTACGCTTATCAGACCTGTCTCATATATCAAAATCAGTGACCGTAACGCAGCCGATGAATTCTGCCGCCCAGATATACCCTATTTCCCGTCAGCTCCTGGCCCGGCTCCTTAAAATGCAGCAGCCGGAAAAAGGGAAGGACGCTGAAGTGCCCCGGCTTATCCGGCTGGCTGGCGTCAGTACCTCCCATTTTTCCCCTGCATCTTCGACTATGTACCAGCCTTCCATAGATGATTTAGATGAGGGGGATGTGACGGTACCTGCCGGGGAAAACAAGGATGCCTGCAACGCCTCTCTCGGCTCCGGACACGATACTGATGCGGCAGAAGCAAGCAAAAACGCTCAAAGCCTTCTGCAGCAGGGGCCGTATCAGAAAAGTAAAAATAAAAGTAAAAACCCTGTGCCAAATACTGCGAAAATTGAATCTGCGCTTGACAGGATCCGCGAAAAATTCGGGAAGGGCTCAGCAAGCCTGGGTATCTGAGCCAATCGGGCGATCACTGGCTATGGCTGTTGAGATATTCCGCGTTAACATCCGCGGGGAGCTCAGCAATACGCGGATCATCATGGTCAATAATGCCAAAAGCCTGCGCACCGCCCGGATCCCCTACTTCATCAAAAAGGGTGGCCGCGGCATCTTTATACCAGACCCAGTCATCAGGAAGGTCATCCTCATAAAATATGGCTTCCGTAGGGCAGACGGGCTCGCAGGCGCCGCAGTCCACGCATTCGTTCGGATCAATGTACAGCGTCCGCTGGCCCTCATAAATACAGTCAACAGGGCACTCATCAACGCATGCACGGTCTTTCACATCTACGCAAGGTTCCGCAATAACGTACGCCATAATGCCTCCTGCTTCGGCTGCCGTTTCAAAACTTCTATCTACAGTGTAGCGTTACCGGTGAAAATGAAACACCCGCATGCAGACAGCGATGATACATTACAGCCCTATAAACACCGGCTCGGGGACGAGATCAATATTGAACGCCTGCTGTACGCCTTCACGAATTGTCCGGGCAAGCCGGACAATATCATCCGAACGCGCGCCACCCCTGTTAGTCAAAGCAAGCGTATGGCGCGATGACAGCGCAGCACGGCCGTTAACGGTAAACCCTTTATGGAACCCCGCACGGTCTATAAGCCATGCAGCCGAGGCTTTAATGCCTTCGCTGCCATCCGGAAGCGCGGATTCAAAGCGGGGGGCGTCAACTGGGAGAACGGCATCAGCCTGGGCAGGGGTGATAACAGGATTGACAAAAAAGCTGCCGCAGCTCCAGCGGTCATAGTCAGGCTGTATCCCATCAGCCTGATGCGCATTATGGACTTCTGCCGTATCCTTTGTCCCCTTCATCCACGGATTCCCATACCGCGAAGGGTCTTCCACCATGCCCTTCCCGGTACGTATCTGCAGTACTGCGGTACGGATATCGCTCGCAGCAATACGTTCCCCAACCCTGGCCTGCAGGGCCTCCGCCAGCTGTGCCATGCCAACCACACCTGTTGCACTATGCCTCAGCTCAAAAACCACTGAAAGGACTATATAGCGCGGGCTGGGGAAATACTGCGAGGGGGTGCGTCCGCTCGTCCTCTCATCCATACCTTCATACATTGTCTTTTTAAGCAGCGACGTCCGGTACCCGAAGCACATTTCCTCTTTTTTAAGGTTTATGACCTTCTGGGCCTTCCGGTCCCATACCTGTACCGAGCTGACCGCTGATGCCGCCTCCTGCCCGTAAGCGCCGATATTCTGTACTACGCTCGCACCAACGGTCCCGGGGATGCCGGACAGTCCTTCAATGCCTTCCATTCCCATGCGGACAGTATACTCCACGAAATCATCCCAATTTGTACCTGCTTCTGCCTCAACGTGCACCAGCTTCGGCTCCCCAGGCCCTGCCGGGACTGCTTCATCCAGTATGGAAACCTTACGGCGTGCGTCACGCACAACGACCCCATTGAAATCATCATCACTGACGAGCATGTTGGAACCGCCGCCAATAACGCATAAAGGCAGGTGTTCGCTGTCAGCATCAACAAGGGACAGGATAAATTCAGCGCGCGATGTGGGCTGGATGAATTTCCCTATGCGCCCTCCGATACGCATAGTTGTAATATCTGCAAAAGAAGCGGGCTTGCTGCCCACAGTATCAGGATGGCCTGCCGTCATAAATACGCTCCAAATTCCACAACTATTCCTGTTACTATCCTATCTTTCCGCAGTGATTTATCCTCTGTCAGATGCTGCTGGCGTCGCAGCACCATGCCGCGATACTGCTGCAGCACCTGATGCCAGCCCAGCCCATACGTTTCCCCTGCTATACTTGGCAGCGTATGTTAAAAATGCTATGGATGCTATACGGCGGATACAACAGGCCGTACAAAACAAGATCGAAGGACCAACGATGCACAAGATGCCTAAAATAATTTTCCGCGGGATAACCGCATTCGTTGCTTCTGCGGCGCTGCTGGGCATGGCAGCGTGCGGGTCACAGCAAAAGCCTGCTTCGCAGCCAAAAGGTACACCATCCTTATCCGCATCATCTTCGCCTTCTGCGGGAGCTTCCCGGCAGGCCTCTTCCGATGCCAAAAAACTGGCTGATTATATAGCGTCCCCTGCTATCACAAAGCAGGTTGAAACTGCCAATACCCAGATGGGCAAAGACGGCAAGGTTTCGCTGGCTTCCGAGGGCAAAACTGTTGTTATGACAGTCACCCTCAATAACTCGCTCTTCGGTTCACAGCCTCTCGATACAGTCAAACAGAACCTCAGGAGCAAGAAAGACCTTTTTGCCGACCAGTATGCAACCATCGGAGGGCAGATTGTCAAACAGATCCAGCAGCAGACAAAGCTGGAGGATCTGCATCTTAAGCTCAATATCTGCACTGAAGATGGGGAGGCTATCATCACAAAAACATATGATGAGAAGTCTTCAAGTTCTGCTTTGAAAAACTCGCAGTCAGGATCATCATCGCCCTCATCATCTTCATCACATTAAGCGGGGCTGCCGCGGCTGAGGCTGCCGGTCAGGAGCAACGCGCCTCTGCCCAGCCAGACTGCCGGCCAGCCAGGCCATCTTTTTAATAATTTATCTGTATAATCTGTTATCTGTATAACCTGCAGTTTTCCGGCTGTCAGACAACCTGGGACCTTCCCAACCTGTCTGATGCAGCCTGAATCGTCCGCAATAATTATTTATATCGGCCTATATTATTGGCAGTTTCACTATTCAGCTTCGAATGCCTGTATGAATAGCCGAAATAGACAGCCATGCCTATGGCAAGCCATACAAGGAAACGCAGCCAAGTTAGAACGGACAGGTTGATCATCATGAACAGGCACAGCAGTGCCACGATCCCCGGGACCCACGGGCTTCCCGGGACCTTAAAAGTGCGGTGCAGGTCAGGGCGTTTCCTGCGCATGATCGGCACAGCAGCAGCTACCAGCATAAACGCTGACAGTGTACCGATGTTGACCATATCGGACAGGATCGAGACATCAAAGAACGAGGCGATAACTGCAATTATTACTCCGCAGCCTATCTGAAGCAGTACCGGAGTCCCGCGCTTCCCGGTTTTTGACAGCCCCCTTGGCAGAAGGCCGTCGCGGCTCATGGCGAATACGACCCTCGAAAGGCCGAGGAGCAGCACCATAACCACAGTCGTCAGGCCCACAACGATACCAAAGGAAATAATTTTCGCTGCCCACTGTGCGCCCGCAAGTTCAAAAGCAGTTGCCAGCGACGGGTCTTTGGCAGCAGCCAGTCGTTTATACGACACCATGCCGGTCGTAACGAACGCGACGAGTATATACATAACTACAACGATGCTGACGCCGAGGATAATGCCGCGCGGCACTGTCCTGCCGGGGTCCTTTGCCTCTTCCGAAGCAGTGGCAACAATATCAAAGCCGATAAAGGCGAAAAAGACCAGGGCAGCACCTGAAAGTATCCCCGGCACCCCATATATGGAAGGCGTCATATGAGTAGCCCACTGCCACAGCGGCTGCTCAACTGCTGACCCTGATACTGCGCCGGATGCGCCCGCCGCAAGATGTTCCTGCGTCGGTATAAAAGGAATAAAATTACTCCAGCGGATGTAGAAGAATCCGGCAATAACAATAAAAAGCACGATTGCTATTTTGAGTACTGTCAATGCCCCATCAATGCGTGATGACAGATGGGTCCCCAGCACCAGCAGAAGGGTAAAAAAAGTAACGATCACAGCGGGCGCCCAGTCGAAGGTAACGGCACCGAAACGGATGCGGGTCGAAATGTTCCATCCCATGAGTTTGGTGAAATCGGTCAGATATATACCCCAGTACTTGGCAATCACAGCCCCGGCCATCATCATTTCAAGGATCATATCCCATCCGATTATCCACGCAATGAACTCGCCTATTGTGGTATAGGTGAAGGAATACGCTGATCCCGCAACAGGGACCATTGACGCAAACTCCGCATAGCATAATGCGGCCGCAGCACACACTACCCCGGCAATAATAAAGCTGATGATCACAGCAGGCCCCGCATGGAAAGCTGCAGCCTGCGCACCTACAGAGAATATCCCCGCACCCACAGCGACCGCAACGCCCATCATTGCAAGATCCCATGCGTTCAAAGTACGCTTAAGGCTCCTGCCTTTTTCCGCAGTCTCTTCAAGCGAATGTTCAACTGACTTTGTGCGCAGTATATCCATACTAGCCTCCGTCCCGGTTTCTGCTGCTGTCCATATGCGGTGGAATTTAAGTTATATTCCGCTAATGTACACAAGAACCCCGATAAAGCACAGCAGCTTGGGGACATTCCGTTCATATTCCGGGAATCCGGTTCATATCCGGATAACTGCTGGGGTAAAAGCAGGAAAAATAAAACCCGGCATGAAGCCGGGCAAAGTCATAATTCAGATTATCTGGAGCACAGACCTGTTTACAGCCTTTCCAGTGTCTGGCAATAAAAGCAGGACTGATGCGGCATGGCACTGCCGCCGCCTCTGAAAGACCGGGGAATCAGCGGGTCTCGCGATGCAGCGTCTGCTTACCGCAACGGGAGCAGAATTTTTTCAGTTCAAGGCGGTCCGGGGTATTACGGCGGTTTTTAGTTGTAATATAGTTGCGTTCCTTGCATACGGTGCACGCCAGCGTAATGCCAGGACGAATATCGGCACTCTTCTTTGCCATTGTTCACCTTTCATTAATGTATTAAGTGTTCCAAGCACACTAAACTATAGTGTGCTATGGACTACACTTACACAATTTGCCTCGTAGCGAGAGGGAGACTCGAACTCCCGACCTTACGATTATGAGTCGTACGCTCTAGCCAGCTGAGCTATCCCGCTATGGAGCCCCGAGCGAGAATTGGACTCGCGACCTCTTCCTTACCAAGGAAGTGCTCTACCACTGAGCTATCGGGGCGTGGCGGATAGTGGATTCGAACCACTGAAGCTAATAGCGGCTGATTTACAGTCAGCTCCCTTTGACCGCTTGGGAAATCCGCCTTTGCCGATGCTCATGGCATGGGCAACTTTGTTAGTCTGCCACTTTTTATGCAATTATGCAAGTCCAACATGCCGGATTCAGGAAAATTTTTCTATTTACCGCACAAAACCATCGGCACTCAGCCCTGCACAGACCTCAATAACTGCATCATTAGCTTCAGGGACACCAATGGAGACCCTGATACCCTCACCGTCAAATGCCCGCACTGCAAGGCTTTGCGCACGGAACCTCGCAGCAGCCTCTGCAGTCCTGCTGCCCAGCGGAAGCCAGAAATAATTCGCCTGCGATTCCGGGACAGACAGCCAGCCCTGGCCCCGAAGCGCCCCCATAACACGCTTACGTTCAGCCACAATGGCATCTACCCTGTTCTGCAGCTCATCAAGGGCATCCAGGCTTGCCAAAGCTGCCTTCTGGGCCAGATCCGATACACCGAAAGGCAGCGCGACTTTGAGCATAGCGCTGACGACTTCAGGCTGTGCAATACCATAGCCTATGCGAAGCCCCGCCAGCCCATACGCTTTGGAAAATGTCTGGGCAATCACCACGTTAGGGTATTCATCAAAGATATCACGGGCAATACTGCGCTCAGGATCGGTATTAAACTGGAAATAGGCCTCATCAAACAGTACAAGCACATCTTCCGGCACTGCATCCATAAGCCTGGATACTTCGCCGCGGGTTACAGGAGCCCCTGTAGGATTGTTAGGGTTATTCACGACGACCAGGCGGGTACGGCTGTTTATAGCGGCAATCATGGCATCAATATCATGCCGCCCGTCAGAGGCCAGAGGCACCGGCACACCTGTAGCACCTGAAGCCGCAATGATGATCGGATAAGCTTCGAAGCTGCGCCACGGATAGATGATCTCATCGCCCGCTCCTGCAACTACGCTGACCAGCTGGACGATCACCTCTGTGGAGCCGGAGCCTGCAACGACATTATCCAGCGAAACATTATTCAGCTCTGCGATACGCCTGCATATATCAGTGCAGCGCATTTCAGGGTACCTGTTGATCTGCGGTATGGCATTTTCCTCAAGTACTTTTTTTACGCTTTCCAAAGGTTCGTAAGGATTCTCATTGCTGGAAAGCTTATAGGGGATCACGCCCGGGATACGGGGCACAACGCTGCCCTGCTGGTAGCCGGTAATAGTATCGATTATTGCGCGGTGCTTAAAATCGTATGCCACACAACTATTTTAAGTGCTGCCGGGGAATTGGGAGCAGCCGGGGACCCCATGCGTTTCAAAATCTGATATAGGACGCGGCACGGAATCTGACAGGAAGCACCACACAGCTTTGCATATAAAAATCCCCCCTGCTGATATGCAGAGGGGATCCCAAAATCAACGGCCATATCCCCGGTCAGCTTACTGCGCTTCCCGGCGCATGGCAGTATATCCGGCCGCGTATCCTGCTACTGGAGGATAGCCAGGACGTCGCGCGCAGATACGATCAGGTAATCTTCGCCTTTATATGTTACTTCAGTACCGCCGTACTTGGAATACAGGACGCGGTCGCCTTCCTTGACATCCATCGGTACGCGCTCACCCTTGTCATCGCGGCGGCCGGGGCCAACAGCAAGGACTTCACCCTGCTGGGGCTTTTCCTTAGCAGTGTCAGGGATCACAAGGCCGGATGCAGTTGTAGTCTCTGCAGGGGCCTGCTTAATGATGATCTTATCTTCTAATGGCTTAAGTGTTATTGCCACTGTTACCATCCTTTCCGAAAAGTGTTCTTTCTTTTCAGCGTACGGGCAAGTGAGCAGCTGACGAACACCCATCCGCACTGAACGCTAAAACCTATAATAGCGTGAGGCTGGCACTCAATCAGCCCGAGTGCTAAAAGCTATGCTGAAAGCGTTACAATATATAGGAAACGCCAGAGCCGCCGCCATCACACATAACACCTGCGTCAGCCTATTCTTTGCTGCCGGCAAACTGGCGACGCTCAATTACTGCATCAATATCAGTGCCAAGCGAGTCTGATGTCTGTATGGGGGCCTGAACGCCCGCAGCCATATCAGAGGAAGGGATCGCAGGAGGGTCAGCAGGCGGAACAGCCCGGGCCACCTGACGGCGGGATATGATCTCACGGCTGCTGACAGCAGCGGCAGTACTGCTGAGGAAAGCATCAGATGCTGATACCTCAAAGGATGAAGCAGGATCTTCAGCACTGCCGGCCTCCGGAATAGAAGTATCGGTGTTTGCGGTATTAACACTGGCGTTGGTACCAGCTATGCCGTCATCATAGGGATATGCAGCAGGCGTATGGGAAGATCCTGCTTCTTTAAGGGAACGGCGGCGGATTGCAGTGCCCTGCTCGCGGATCGCAAGGGTCAGGGCTTCCTGGATCTCCATCTGGCTCATAGCATCTGTCTCAGTTTCAAACTCCTCTGAAGGACCTCCGAAATCCCGCGCCCCTGCAGACACCATATGGATATTATGGTTGAGGGTATGCCGCCTGGTGCTCTCCCATGCAGGCCTGTTTTTTACAGCGTGTACTGTGTCCTCCCATTTGCGTGCCTGCGAAGCAGCATGGGCTCCGAGAAAAAGTACTGCCGCTAACACAGCAGCCGGTATAAGGGCGCATAGTAAGAATACCCTGTGCATAACGCCAACTGCTGCGAACACCACAGCAAGCACGGCCAGGATACCCGCTACAGCCCTGCGGCGCCTGATCGCTTTACGCCTTTTTTCCCTTACGCTGTCAATATAGTCCTGCGTAATCCGTCGGGCAGCTCCATCCATATGAGAACCTCCATCATGTTGATGCGCATCCCTGTTGATCTCTGTTATTTCAGACTCCACGACGCCCGAATCCTCAATACTGCGGAAGCCGTCTCCTTCACAAACGGCCTCAGCAGGACGGAGCAAAACCGGCTCGCCGTCATCTTCATCCTGCTGTACAGCATTCATCATCCCTTTCTTAGTGGCAAGAGGGATGATGCCAAAAAGCGTCACGAGAACGATAAGCATGAATACAATTCCACTCATCGATCCAATGTCCATATATCTAACCTTAAATCACACGCTTGTCATTTACTGCGGTTTTTATCGGCGTGTCGCACAATTATTTATAAGGTTTCAATGATACACGGGAAAACTCGTCGGAAAGCAGCGAAAATATCCGATGGTCCTGCCATCGCCCGTTAACATACATATACCGCTTTCTGACCCCTTCATCAGTAAAGCCCAACTTCTGTGCCACACGCACCGATCGCGTATTTTCAGGGATCATGTCTATCTCAAGGCGGTGGAGCCTGGGACCCGCCGGATCAAAAAAAGCCCAGTCGCTCAGAACCGCTGCGGCGCGGGGGATGTAGCCATGCCCGGCCTGCGCCTTATCGACCCAGTACCCGATAATGCCGGAACGGATAGCCCCGTATGTAACAGCGCCCAGCGAAATCTGCCCGATCAGGCTCCCCTTGTGGAATACGGCAAAAGTACTGCCCCTGCCCTGCTTCTCTGACCTGCGGATACCCAGTACCCAGCTGCTGAACGTGAGCCCGGGATGATCCCGCCCTTCAGCAGCAGCCAGGGGGTTCCCCGATTCCCACGGGTCAAGCCATCCGGTATTACGCCATCTGACTGCATTCCACTGATCCTCGAAGCTGCTCTGCATGGGGCGCAGGGAAATGGCATCAGAAGGGTCATAATCATTGCGGATACCCTCAGGATAGGCCATTTTATAATATCGGCTCAGGACCCCTCCCTGCATTTCTCCGATCTGTTCAGGGAGATAAAAATGGGTATCGTCAGGATGCCTGGGATCAGGACGGACATGATGGTCCGCACTAAACAGTTCACGAAAAAACGACGGCATATATGTATAGTATTCTCGGTTCATGACGGTTTACGCTGCGGAAGCAGCTGCCGGAAGGGGATGCACGCTATAAGCCCCTCCTTCCGCCAGGACTCGGGAAATCCCTCAGTCCATGGGTTTACTAGGATAGTTTAGGGACATGTTTGCTCATGCAAAAGCCCGATAATGGCCGGAGCCTGTCAAAGCTGTGTTTAAGGGGAAAAATGCCAACATATCATTACTGCTGCAGGAATTGCGGATATGATTTTACCGAAGTCCGCTCTTTTAATGATGATCCTTTGACTCGATGCCCCAGATGCGGACAGGACCAGGTGCACCAGATATATTCTGCTGTGCCGATCAGTTTCAGGGGACATGGGTTCTATCGTACTGACAGAAGCTCCGGATCATCAGATACAGCATCCCATAAAGGATAAGGCCCGTGTCCCGGCTTTGTGCCCGCATAGGCCGGCACAGTCACTATAACTTATCCACATAGCAACACGCCGGAAATATCAGGCATGTCTGTCATCCGACCACATTAGCGCCGAAAGGCTGCATGCACTACGGGATTGCTGTATACCTGTGTGTATGACTTCACTACAGCGGTTCCCCGACAGCCATCCCAGCTGCAGCAGCCTGCCCGCAGCCGGCAACAGGCCGGTGCTGTCCGGGCAATACAGCAACTGGGATATAAGGGGCCTGCGGGAGGGCAGCCTCGATAGGACAACGCTGGCGCATGTGTATCATAAAACCGGCAGTTCCCGTAAAAATTCTCGCAGAAAGCGGGATATGAACAAAAGGAAAGCGCTTCACAGCGAGGCACTGCATTATAGAGGGTCCTCCCGGCCGGGAGTATCCTCCAGGCCTGAAGGATATCCCCGGTCCCGTAAGGTCGGCAAGGCCTTTTCAGTTTTATTCTCGCGATTATCCTGTTCTCTGGACCCCCGGCGCAGGAACGGATCAAGATACAAAGCCCCGACAAATCTGGAAACCCGCAGGGCCCGCTATATCATACGCAGGATATCCATGTCTGTTTTGACCGGGCTTCTTGTATGGGGGATTTTGCAGTGCATACTGGCATTCCACGCACACGACACTGTTATTATTGCAAAGCATGATATTGCGCAGGGCACTGTGCTCCGGCCATCTGATATTACAGCTTCACGGATACCGGCAAACCCTCTTACAGCAAAAACAGCCCATACCCAGAGCGAGGCAGCCGGACGCATATCAAAAATACCTTTGAAAGCGGGGGATCCCGTACTCCTGGCTAGTATCACCGACGCGCCGCTGTACCCCAAGGAATACACCGTAATATCCGTCACCCCTGCAAGCGCAGTGCAGCCTCTCTCCCCCGGGCAGAAGGCAGACCTTGTGAGTACAGGACCATGCAGTCCGCAGGATCACCAAAAAGCCGATGCCGCAGATACCCCCGGCAGCCAGGATAAAGCCGGCGGCAATAATAACAAGGGCGGTGCAGGCGAGGAGAATGGCAATACCGATACCGGCACAGATGACAGCGGAAACAGCAATATTCCGGCCAGCTACGATAACAGCGGCGGCGATACGGAAACCGCCGGCACATGCCTGATAGCAAAAGACGCAATAGTGGTAAAAACGCAGCAGGGCCAGAACCGCGGATTCGCGCTGACGGCCCAAAGCGACCCTAAAGCAGCGGTTTCCTTTGCCATGCCGGTAAAAAATGCTCTGGCTATAATGCGTTCAGAAACTCCGCCGCCTATCGTCATCACTAATATCCGTGACTGAGGCAGCAGCCGGTCTGGGACAGCGCGCAAAAGTGCAGAAAAAAATAAAAATAAAATAAACGGCACCCCGGCCTCCGCCTCACCGTTTTTCCGCGTCAAAAATCCCCCAGTGGGGAGGGAGCTCATTAAGTATACGTTCCTCTTCGTCGGCTTCACGCCAGCCTGCACCGCTGCTGTATCTCGTATCCCCATCGGCAGCACGCATTCCGGATACTGATGCGCCTGATAAGCCGTCCATGCTGTCAGCATCAAACAGCTCAGCCCCTTTACGGACAACACGTTTATGCCTGCGACGCACAGGCGCACGGCCGGTCCCGCCGCTGCCGGCAGCTTCACTGTCCCTGGCCTTACCGCTGCCGGAGTTGACGCCGGCAGGGCTTTCGGACTCTGTATCCATCATATTCACGATTCAGGAAGCCTTTCCATGAGCAGCTGTACTGGAACCGCTCCCGGGCCTCTGCTGCTTTCCGGAACTCCTGCCGGAATGCCTGCTGCTTTCATCCCCGCTGGAATCCCTGCCGGAAACTTCGGGCTCCTTCTCAGGATTGCCATCAGACCCGGTATCGGAACCGCTTCCGGGGCCTTTGCCGGAGCCGGAAGCCCTGTTGCCCTTATGGTTCCCTTTATTTTTATCATTGTACTTCCCGTCATAAGCATTGGCGAGGTACGCAACTATCCGGTCCACTTCTTTATCGGGGTCAACGAACATGCCGACACTCCACACGTACATAACCGACCAGCCAAGCATTTCCAGCTTTTCAATGTTAAAACGGTGCCGTACCCGCGCGGATGCGGTATCCATAAACCGTGCATCATCCGTGCATACAGCAAGCGTATAAGGCTTGTCCGGCAGCCCGACAACAAGCGGTATGCGATCCCCGCGGTTATACCCGTAATTCATGCTGACGTTCAAGCCGCGCTGTTTGATACGCCTTGCGAGATCAGACAGAAGCGCCTCAGAATCATCGCTATGTTCGCATGGCAAAGCATAATCAGCAATATCCTCCGCGGAGCCGGACAGCTCCTGTGCCCAGGCAAGGAGCCGCTTAAGCAGCAGAGGGCCGTCCCGGCGGATGCGCTCATCTCTCATATCTGAAGCCTTGAACGTAGCGACAATATCCAGGTTATGCTCGGCCAGGGCCAGCGCGTCAAGAAGCATAGCATCCGCATGCGGGCGCTCAAGAGCGCCAAACTGCTGCAGCAGCACACCCTGGCTGTTTTTGCCGAAGCTCACAGAAAGGATCACATCTGCAGCACGCATGCCTGCAATCTGATCAATAGTGATGATCTGTATATGCCTGACGAAATTCAGCAGATCACTGTGCCCTGCAGTACGGGACTTCAATTCCGCTCCAAGGCGGATCCTCTGGGTATCCGTAAGGCAGACGATGCACAGCCTGTATGACGCAGGGATATGGCCAAGTTCTCTGGACTTCTTCTCAACAATATCCGCAACAGCTTCTACTTCCCTTCCCGTACTTTCTACAGCACCGGTAGACGTTGACGCCATCCCGTTCGCGGCCACAAAGTGGTATGCAACACGGCCTCTGGCAAAATCAGTTGCCAGCGACGGGGTCTCGTTGTTATACCCGTTATTGCGCAGGAAAGCACTCAACCGTATATCACGGGCATCCCGTGAGCTCCCGCGGGTATGGGACTCTACTGAGGGGAGCAGGTGTATAAGTTCCCTGACAGATTCAGAGGAAACCGTATTCTCATGCGCAATAACTATAACACTTTTCGCCCGGGCAAGGATACTGAGTATCTCCAAAGGATGGGTATGTGCAGAAGTATCGATCACAGCAACATCCGCAAGCTGTTTTAACGGTGTCGATGAAGCGAGCGCTGCTGCAGTCGCCACCATGATCGGCTTGGCAGCATTAATGATATCGCCATATTCATTATGGAGCCGCTCAAAACCCACGGAATTCCTGCTTGCCAGCAGTGTATGCAGCTGGTTTGCCTCCTGGGTCCTTGAATAAAGGATTTCTGAAAGGCGGCGGGTGAGTTCCTGGCTGACCATACCGCCGATACTGCGCACATGCTTAGTATCGATCTGTATAAACCGTTCCGTAACGGACGACAGTGTCGCACCATCCTGATTGGAAATAATTGGGGAAGACTTTACTATATCCTCAAAAACCGTAGTCCACCAGGACAGGAGAAGTTCGGCGGGGGCATTCTGAGGCTCCAGCTGGCGGCTGCGGAAATCTTCGACCAGTTCTGCAAGGCCAAGGCTGCTGCACTCATCCATCAGCCGGGTACGCTCAGGAAGGGTATCCAATGCACGGTGGTCTTCAAAAAGTCTGCGCAGCCTGCTTTCAAGGTCAACGAACTCCATACTTTCGAGCCCTGCCCCTTCCGGTGTACCTGACAGCACGGCATCAAGGGCAGTGATATCACGTTCAAGGTTTTCCTGGGCCTCAACAATATCATCAAGTTTATTGGGAAGGACCGGCCAGCCTCCGCGCGGCACAAAATTACGCCACTGCTGGGCCTGTTCAGCAACCACTACAAGCGCATCATACAGGCTGTCCACATGGGCACCGGGACGGAGCAGGCTTTTGGCCTCTTTCGTGAGCCTCCTGCGATCCCAGAAACTGAGGTCAGTACTGTCAGCCTTCCGCCCTTCCTTAGGCCGTACCGCCTCAAGCATAGAATCTATATCCCGCTCGAAAACAGCTGGCTGGAACACATCAAGCACCCTGCGCAGATTAGACAGGACAGCCACCTGGCGTGACCATTCCTGTACATTATGGGCAATAGGGAAACCGCATGTTTCTACAGTCCTCTGTATCTGCTCCCGGATACGGGGAAGAAGGGTATCCAGCAATTCGACTACACGCTGGTACGCTTTGATGGCATCATCTTCGCTGCGCAGGGATGCCCCGTACCACGCGGTATCATCAGGGCCAATGATATATCCGCCTAGCTGCCCCAGGCGGACAAGCTTTTTGCCCCACTCCTCTTCCCTGCCTATCATTTCATGCGCAGCGGAAGGTTTTAAGCGCACATGCGTTGAAGGGTGCATAGGCAAAGCGGATATCCTGGCGAGGTTTTCCAAAGTCTCAAAGGCTGATACCCCCCACACTGCATTTGTGCCGTGGAGATCACCCAGATAACGGCTGAGGCGAGCCCTTATCCCCACGAGCTCATCCGAGACCTGCTCAAAATGGCTGCCTGCGGTACCCTGCTGAAAGCCTACAGCGCTGATAAGCTGACGGTCTATAGAAGCGTTGAAACCTTTATCCGATATATCGGCAACAAGGTTATCGACCCCATGTACTGCAGCCTGATGGATGAACTGCTGTTTCTGGTACGATACCCCCGGAGCGTACAGGACCGTTTTCCCGCCCATAGCAACACGGGTCGCTATAGCAAGGGCATTCTCGGCAGCATCCGTGTTGGCGCTCATCAGCAGCGTCATTGACTGTCCGTTATTCGCCGCCTGCGCTGCATACCGCGTTTCATTATCCACATCGCCTGCGCCCACCTCATCATGCGGATCACCATCAAAAGGGCTGAACCCGGGCATATCCGGCTGGCGGAGGGATTCCCTCGCAGCTTCAACGCCTCCCAGCGCGTCCAGTACCGTATTGCCGGTTTCCCCGCTTATCTCATCATTGATGATCGACCGGGCATCATTAAGCACAAGTGTGGAGGTCTGGATAAAATTACCGATTATGATATCGCGCTCAACAGCGAAATCCGGCAGCTTATCGCCCACCTGCTGTGTGATCGCTTCGTATAGCCGTGCAGATTCTTCCAGTACGCTGGAATATTCAAAACTGTCGAGTATGTCATTGACTTCCAGCCTCACGCCGGCATTTTTCATAGCAGCAGCGAATACTTCATTGAGCTCGGCATTACCGCTGATAGATATTTTTGCGCGGAACAGCGAACTGCTGTTTTCATCTGGGATCACTTCAATGGGATACAGGACTATCGGCATACGGCGGCTGCCGGCCCAGGTAGCGATACCCATACTCATCGACAGGAAAGCTGCGCCGTTATTTTTCTGGTTTTCGTCCCTTTCGGCAAGCACACGCCCCAGCCGGCGCCCGCCGGCAGTTAAAGATGCCGTATCGCGGAAAAGGCTGTCAAGCCGGACGCTTTTATTGACAAGGAACTGCGACATGCCCGCAGGATGGGCGCCGCCCATGTCAAGACGGCTGCGCAGGCGCAGGATATCTTCAACAGGCGTTGTGCCATGGATCGCATGGTAATCCCTGTACCACGAACGCATAGCATCAAGTGCGGCTTCACGTACTGAGGCCTTCTCCTCTGTGGCAGCACTGGCAGAGGTTTCTTTATCAGCAGTGTTTTCGTTTCCGGTCATGAGTCCTGCTCTTCCTGCTTTTGCCATGCCTTATAACCAATATTATTTCTTAAAGCCTTATCAATATCCGCATCCCCAAGCGCCTCAAGCCAGGCGTAAAGATCCCCGTACAATGTTGTATTAAGCGCGAGGAACCGCAGAAGCTTAGGCTGACGGGCTATTTCAAACTGTTTTTCAAAATCCCCGGTATGCTTCGCGTCGTCAGAGGTGAATCCGCCAGCTTCAACAGTTTCTTCTTTGCGGCTGAACTCTCCGCGCGACAGGCGGTCGAATACAGAACCCGGCTCAAACACCGGCTTATACTCCGGTGCCCCCGAGCCGGCCATCCCGGTCTCAGAAGGGTCAGCTTCCTGCGGATGCGGGCGGTATTTGAGGTCAGGGTCCTGCGGCGCAGCATCATGATGCTCTGCCTGCTGCCCGCCCTGCTGTGCTTTGCCATCCTGCTCACGCCGTCCGGCATCATCTGTTTCAGCAGGCTGGCCAGTTTCAGCGGACTGGCCAGTTTCCATGCCATGCTCTCCATCAGTGCTGACCCCTGCATTCCGGGCGCGGCCACCGCTAACGGCAGTGTCATGTATGCGGCTGAAAGGGCTGGGATCCTGCTTCATAGCATGGAACATCTGTGTCGGTTCGCCCTGACGCACATCAAGGATGTCATCTACTGACATCCTCACACCTCCATGGGCATCGTCCTGGCGGATCGATGATGCATATGAAAACAGGCTGGACACTGCCGCCATAGGCTGGGAAACAGGTTCAGGCTCTTCATATGCAACAACGGGGACGGCATCCACCGGGACATCCCCCAGCTGCAGATGCACAGTTTCCGCAGGCAGGTCAAAAGGGATATCCGCGACTATCCGCCACAGATCGTCATTGGCAGTAACGACATATGTGCCGTTAGTGGAATCAAGGTCTTCCACGGTTGCGTTGCCCGCCTCATCAGCAGTGAAAAGCGCATGGCGCTTTGAAACCGATTTCGTATCATCGATAATATCCAGGCGGGTGCGGCCTTCCTCTTCGGGCAGAGGGCGTATCGGTTTCCTCCCGATGACAAGGGACTGGCCGGGCCGGACCCGTGCAACATTTTTATTGCCTACCCGTATATCCCATTCAGCCGGTCCAGCTGAGTTATCTGCCATGCCACGCCTTCCGCTTAGAAATACTTACAAGTCTCCACTACAATTGTGGCATACCCTCCAGAACAGCACTGCAAAACGCTGAATAAGTGCAAAGTCTGCAAAACTGGCATGGCTGTATACATAGGAACAGGCAAAAGCTATTTACAGTGCAGGCTATGGATCTGCGTCCCATACCGCCCCATACTCCTCCCGGCAGAAAGAAAAAACACCTGTAAAAATAAAACCCCGATATCCGTACAAGATACCGGGGAATGTAAACCTGTTAAAGAAGAAACTACTTGAGTTCGACGGTTGCGCCTGCTTCTTCGAGTGAAGCCTTCGCTTTGTCTGCGTCTTCCTTGTTTGCGTTCTCAAGAACGTTTGCCGGAGCGCCGTCAACAAGGGCCTTAGCCTCAGCAAGGCCGAGGTTGGTCAGAGCACGGACAGCCTTGATTACCGGGATCTTCTTGTCGCCTACAGAAGAAAGGACTACAGTAAACTCGGTCTTTTCTTCTTCAGCAGCGGCAGCGCCGGCAGCTGGGGCAGCAGCAACAGCGGCTACAGGGGCAGCAGCCTCAACATCGAATTCTTCTTCAAACTTCTTTACGAACTCAGAGAGTTCTACAAGTGTCATTTCCTTGAAAGCATCAAGGAGCTCATCGCTAGAGAGCTTAGCCATAATCGGCTTCCTTTCTTTTGGGGCACCCGTTACGGGATGCCTGCATCTTTTATATACAGCTGTATGTGCGTGCGTATATTTTCACATGGAAATACCGCACTGCAGTCAGGCAGCCTTCTCCTGCTTCTCACGCAAAGCATCAACTGTGCGGACTGCCTTGGTAGGCAGAGCGACAAATGCGTATGCAGCCTTAGACATAGTACCCTTCAGGGCGCCAGCCATCTTAGCAAGAAGAGTCTCGCGGGATTCGAGATCTGCGAGTTTGTCAACACCTTCAGCGTCATACACGGTCCCGTCTGCGAAACCGCCTTTGACGACGAGCTGCTTGTTATCTTTGGCAAAGTCACGCAGGACCTTAGCGGCTTCAACGTAATCGCCTTTTACGAAAGTTATAGCAGACGGGCCTTTGAGCATATCGTCAAAGCCTTCAATGCCTGCTTCTTTCGCAGCAATACGTGCCAGCGTGTTCTTTGCGACGTTATAGGTGGTATCGTTGCCAAGCTTTTCGCGCAAATCAGAGATCTGCGGAACGCTCAGGCCGCGATACTCGGTGAGGTAGATCGCATCAGCATCACGGAACTTATCCGTAAGCTTGGAGATCACCTCTCCCTTTTCGGGCCTTCTCATTGGCATTTCCTTCCTATTATCACGTTGCTGTCCGCAGAAAACCAGACCAGGGCAATAAAAAAGCCCTGCACACAGGCAGAGCATACAAACCGCGGGTCAGCACCCGCTTATTCCTATTCTCAACCTGCGCTGGCCGCATCTGCGATTGTTGGGGATACCCAACCAACGGTCTGTGGTTTACAAGTAGGAATTGTACACAACGGTACGGATAAACTACGGGCGCGCGCCGCGGCAGGATGCCCGATAACTTACCATCCTCTGCTGTCTTCCAGGGCGTTTTGAAGGTTCCCGATCCTTTTGGTATATGATTCCCTCGCTGCCTTGCTGAATTCGCCTTCAAGATAGTCCTCCATAAGGCCAATCTCCGAGTTAAAATCTCGAATTGCTCTGCTGAGGACATCTGACATGCCTCCGGGGAATATCATCCTGAGCCCCATCAATCTTTGCTCAATAAGTGCAGAACCGCTCTGCCCCACAAAAGTATATTCATTACGTCTGGTGTAATCCTGGATATCCACATCCGAGACCAATGCTTTATTAATATTCATAATATATCTTTCTGTTTTAACTGCTTAACACAATATTATTACTTATTCTGTTTTACTGTTTACCCTTCTTTTCCATAGACTGCTCTTCCATCCTTCTGATCTCAATGATTATTTCATCACGCTGCTGCTCTGCAAGCGATACCTCTCTCATATTATTGTCCCGCAGCCACTGCAGATAGGGGGCTGCAAATGCCATAATACCGGATGCGGCATCAGGGAATCGCTCGCACAGCTTCGCCGAAGCTTCCTCCCACCCATCAATAAGCCTGCTTTTCTGCTGCGCAAGTTCTTCTGCCTGCTCAAAACTGCGCTGGACATCATACATAGTATGTTCCAGGTGCTCCTCACTGGAAGAACACTCCGGGCAATCCCCGTGATCCAGGATATCGCAGATAGGGAGGGTCATATAATTATCCATCTTTACCTCCCCCCAAAGGTAGGGCCGTGCTGAGGAAAAATGCCAATATTATAATTCTCGATATTCCTCCCAAGACTGCTATCTTTCTCAACCAGTTTGGCAATGCCCGCTTTTACCTGTTCGCCTGTATCACACATTTTCCTGCACTCCTGTTTCACTGCCCTTTCTAACTTATCTATGCTTTCTTTCACTTTGCCCATAAATGCCTCTTTGCTCCACCCCACAGCCTCCAGAGCTGAGATGATTTCTTCCTCGGACAAGTGGGATGCATAGTACACGTGTAGATTGTCTACTATACCTGCCCAATCAGATTCGGCTTCCCCCAATGCTTTATCCTTCAAAGCCTGCATGTGGAATTCCAACGAATCTATCTGGGAATCAATAGCTTTTACAACCGCACAGGCCTGTATCGCATCTATAAATATCCTCTCACTCGATGGAAGCCGGTACATCCCAATAGCACTGGGATAATACCCTTTTAAGGTATTTATAGAAATACGCTCCATATCTTTGATAGAATCGGATTCCAGTACAATTTTCCCGTCTTTGGTGAACTGGTAGCCTCCCCAATTATGCTGCCTGCCGATATAATCCCCAATATCTTTCCCGCCAGCAAAAGCGCTGTCAACATAAAAAGTATTGCCAATAACATGATCCGGATCTACATAGCCGAAAGGGACAATATCCCTGTGATCAAGATAATTATTGATCTTATTCCTGTACTTGTCCACCCGTCTCCGTTTTTCATCGTCCAAAACATTATAAACATTCGGCCCTTCATACAGCCACGCGCCTTTAAGACGGGATGCCTCCTGTGTACTCAAAGATGCAATGGCATACTGCCCATCCATTGACCCCAAAGAATGGCCATAAACCTCAAAAGAGTACCCCTTATTCTCAGCCAGTACCTTCTTCGTAAACGCTGCTGCCCTCTCCAGCTGGGGAGTAGCACCCTTGCCGTCAACGATATGCTTGCCCCACATCGGCCAATCATTGCCGCTCCAATCTTTGCTGTTAAACATACTTCCCTGTGAGCCCTGGAAGATTATGCGGATAGTCTTCGTTTTCTCATCTTTAATAGCAACGGCATCCAGGCCGGTAGGGTCGTCACCCTCAACATTGTCACGTCCGCGGACAACCTTAACGACCGTACCCAAAGAGGTTTTGCCTTTATCAATACTAGTCTCAGTCCCTAAGATATAATTTTCATCATTATATGCTTCCTGAGTTATCTTTTTACGCTGAAGATCGGTAAACTCCTGAGCTGCCATAAGCCAACCCTTCTACTTTTGAAATATATATAATGGACTATCTTTATTTTTTGTCTAAATAATCTTTGCCATACCGCGCCTCTAGCAGAGCAACAAGCCCGCCGCTAGTAGTACCCCCATCGTCAGTAAGCTGCCCGTCAGGATGGTCATGGTCAAATGTGTAAGAAGGCTTATCAATAACAAAGCTTACAACTAAAGTAACATCATCATTAATAATGATACTAAAAGAAAAGCCTGCCATCGGATTGTTCTTAATAGATGAATCATTGATCCTATACGATTTAATAACCCCCGTATCAGTAAAAGCACTGGGATCAATATATTTAAGGCGCTCTTCGATAAGCTTCCTGCACTCCTCGGAATGGGCAATCTTACGGTACTCCTGAAGATGCTCTTCTTCCTTCTGGATCCGGGCCTGTTCCTGATGATGAAATACCTGATTCACTACTGTATAACCTCCAATACCAAGCAGAGCCAAAACAGCTATCACGATAATGGCCGCATGCCACCCTTTCAAATGCGGACGCCGCACATCAGCCCCGGCCGCCAGGGGGCCGGCAGGCGCCCAGGGACTGTCCGCTTCCCCGGGAGAGGGGTTTATATTATCCGTACCATTGATATCAGTCATATACCCTGCTTCTTTAGTGCTGAACCACTGCTTATACGTATAAGTATAACACCATTCCAGGCGCCAAATCCCGGCTAAACAGGATATATGAATCAAATCACAAAACCCTTATCCCCAATCCTGTTGCTTCCCGCCGATACAGCGCCGATCTCCGTAGCGTCTGAAACTGTCCGAGAACTGCATATCTATGCACTGTCAGGACAGCGCCTTGATGATCCCTACAACTACCCTTGCAGCAGTATGGGCATATTCGCTGATATCAAAATCCCTGAACTTTTCGTATTCCGTATCCGCGTTATCGCTCAGCGCTCGGATCACGAGTGCAGGGGTATCATTCCTGGCTGCAACATGGCATACTGCAGCCCCCTCCATCTCGGCCACATCAGCCCGAGTCTGGAACCTGACATCAGCAATCCTATCTGCGCCTTCAATAAAACGGTTGCCGGAAGCAATAACGCCTTCCCTATGGTGTATCCCCATACTGCTGAGCACATCAGAAGCAATCCCCATAAGGCGGGGGTCGGAATGGTATTCGCTCAGCCCGGGATAGGCCTGGCCGATAAGCGCCATGTCAGAATCAAGGTATCTCAGCGTTTTGCCGAGCACAACATCATTGATATGGAGATCCGGGCTGAGATTCCCGCCTATACCGGAAAAAATAACAGCTTCGGGTGCAAAAGCGTCAATCATATATTGCGCTGCAGATGCGGCATTGACAAGGCCCATCCCGGCAACAGCCGCAGCAACACCAATCGGGCCCGATGCAGAAGCAATATCCCCCAGGGCTATATCCAGGCCCGCCGCATGCGTATGCGTCAGATCCTGCAGCGACTGGGAGATAAGCTCAACCTCTTCATCAAGGGCGCCGATAACAGCAACCATCCTGCGCTGCTGCATACACCGGGGCGGGCCTTTCTTGTTCACGTCCGTTTCCAGCCTTATGCGAGCGCTCCCATCGGATCCCACGCAGGGAGCATCAGCGGCGGCTTCGTGAGGGCTTCCTGATATTCTGCGGACAGCATGGACTTAGGCACAGCCACTTCGTAAACATATTCGTCGAACCACGGATCATCCATAGTGAAATAGCCTTTATCGGCGATCTCCGTGCCCCATGAATTCTCAACGCGCCAGCGCCGTGTAGCACCGGAATCGTCTACATCTACGCCGTCGAACGCCATCGCATGGTTCATAGCGGATTCGCCGAACCGTACCCGCTCCTCCTTGCTGAGGTTGAAATCGAAATCATACACATGGTTATACTCAAAAAGGTCAGTCGCCCATGCACCGCTGTCGCGGTCCATCATCGGATGACAGTCAGCGCCAAACCATACAGGGATACCCTGCTCTGTCAGGATCTTTTTGACGCAGTCTTTCATGAATTGAGTATCTACATTCAGATAAGCCGTTGGCGTACCGCCAACAACATTCCCCAGATGCTCGATCCCGATCATCTGCCCTTTCGGATGCTCCCTGCGAGGATCATCAACAAGGCACACGTAGTCTTCCAGGCCTGCGGTCACATACTTCTTCCAGAACCCTACAGGCGTAAGGGTCCCGTCGCGGTGGAATGTACCGTCTTCGTCCGTCCACTCCCAGTCAAATTCAGTTGGAGGGGTGCCCAGATGTATCGTCAGGATACGGTGGCATGCTGCCAGGGCATTCTGCACAATATCAGCTGAACGGGAAGGCTCCTCGAACATGTGCGCTACCGCCTGATGCAGAACGCTGCGCAGCTGATGGTTCATCTCTCCGGTATTTCCGGATGACTCGGTTTCCGGATAAAGGTCACGCGGGACAGCACCATACTTGGTATAGATATTCATAGCCATTGTCCACTGGCCGCCGTCACCCATAACATCGCCAAGCATAAACTGGATAAGCCGGGAATCACTTTTCTCACCCTGTTCTACAAGCCCTCTGACATCCTGAAGGAAGTAGTTGACACGTTCCAGCTTGTCGTAATACATCGCATAGTTTTGGGAAAACTCAAATTCTTTAAGGCCCAGATTCTTTTTCGCCACAAACCGCGCTACGTTCAGCGAGCTGAACAGCCAGCAGCGCCCGGATCTCTTCTGGTTCGTTGCAGGACCGTTATCAACTATCGTTGAGAACCTCCGCTGGAGCAGGCGGGCCCGGTTATAATTCTTCGCCGCCTTATTGATTCCCGAAGATGTAACAGCATTCATTGCAAGACGGTTCTCAGAACGGGCGTTGAAACTGTCCTGCAGCCCGGAAAGCTTTTGGCTGTCTAATGGTTTGAACTCAGTCATGTTTACCTTTCATTACTTTTTACCGCATATTTTGCGCAGCCAGTTGCATGGCCAATTTTAACGTAACGTTATGCTTACTGCCAGTGTACTAGGCAGCAGCCACCAGCAGGTATCCTATTTTCCGCTGCCGGCCTTTTCCCCGTCGGCGCCGGAACCTTTAGTGCCTTCCCCCTCCGGCTGTGCAAAGGGCCCGAACTGCCCGAAGGCCTGCGAGAAGATGGAACGCAGCTCATCAACACGCGAAGTGATTGCCGCCTCACGCTCCTGCAGGGAAGATATCTGCTCCTGCAGACCGCTGATTTCCTTCTGGGCTGCATCACGCCGCTCACTGATAAGTTCACTGGCCTTTTTATCAGCATCCTCCAAAGCGGACTTTAATGCTTCATCGGCCTCTGCGCGCTTCTGGTCAGCATATTCGTCGGCCTGGGCGCGTGTATTCCTGGCCTCTTCCAGAAGCTTATTGGTCTCATTCTCAACCTGGTCACGCTGCTGGGCAAGCTGCTCAAGCAGCTGGTTCACCTGGCGGGAAGCATCGTCCTGCTGCTTCTGGATAGCCTCCCGGGCGGCTTTTGCCTCCTCTGCTACAGCACTTTCCGACTTGGCTTTGTCAATAGTAGACTGGTCAGCGATCTGCTGGGCCTGTGCCTTTGCCGTATCAGTGATCTCAGTTGCCTGCCTCTGGGCGTCAGAGAGCATTTTACTGACACGTTCCTGCGCCTGTGCCAGCTTCCTGTTAGCAGAATCCAGCGCCTCTTCGATCTGGTCGTTAGCTTCGCCCCTTTTCGCAGTGATATCTTCGTTCGCATCACGCCTGATCTGTGCTATCTCCTCAGCAGCCTGCCGGCGCATATCTGCAATCTCTTTTTCCTGCTCAGCCCTTTCATATTCCATTGTTTTGTCATGCTCGCTCCTGCTGTTGGCAAGTTCCACCTCCAACGCATGGAGCTGGCTGTCGCTCTGCTGCCTGGCGGTGGACCGCAGCTGCTGCGCCTCTTCCTGAGCATTCTGCCTGAGGGCCTCAGCCTTGCTTTTTGCCTTTCCGAGTATAGATTCGGCATTCTTCCGGGCTTCTTCAGTCATGCGCTGGGCATCAAGCTTGGCGTTGTTGACAAGGGTATCTGCCTGCGACTGGGCATTCGCGCGCACGGATGCAGCGTCCTGCTGCGCACGCTGGATAAGCTCCTTGCTCGTCTGCTCGGCAGATGCCAGAAGCTGCTGCGCATTAGCACCAAGCGAAGCAAACGACGTGCTCCCCTTCCCCTCAGATTTGCGTTTCTCTTCCTGCAGCTGGGCATCAAGCTGAAGGATACGGGCATCATACGCCTTGATCTGCTCACGCAACCGGGAAATATTCTCCTCCTGCCTGGCAAAAACCTCATCTACTCGTTCCTTATCATAACCGCGAAGGGCAGTAGGAAAATTCTCTGGCATCTTATCTCCATTGCATATTTATTATTTGTATTTATAGTTATTGTTATAGTTGTCGGAAACTTGTGAAACACAATTCACGAGTATTATACGATACTACGCGCGAAGAATCTCGGGGGGAAGCGGTTTTCTGTAATAATCTACACTCATCTTCACAACATCCTGCGCAGCAGTGATCATCTGATCCAGCGACATGCCCGGGGTATAGCCGTGTTCCTTGCCTACAAGGGGAAGGCTCACGAAACCGGCCAGGGTATTATTGTGTTTATTACTCCAATTCAGGAGCTGGTAGAAAAGCGAGTTGCATACAAAAGTCCCGGCATCAGAACTCAGGGATGCGGGGATGCTGTTCTTCGCAAAACACTGCAGGATGCCGTGCAGCGGCAGATGCGTCCAATATGCCTGGGGTGCGCCGGGTATTATAGGCATGCGGCGGGGCTGGGCATCGTCCGCATCCGGCTTCTGCGCATCAATAAAATTCGTCGCACAGCATTCAAGGATCACTGACTGGGCATGTGTTTTCAGCCCAGTGGCAATAACTATATCCAGATGGGCTGCGTCAAGCGTTTTCAGCAGTACAGGCCATGCATTCTGGAAACTCAGCGGCATCAGGACTGATGCAACGTTAATATGCACATCAGTTTTTTCATCTGCCACACCGTCGCGGGCAAGCGCTTCGCATACCTCTCTGGACGGGTTGACATCAACATTGTCATAATGTTCAAAGCCGCATACAACAACGTTCACTGTATCCATAACACCACCAGCATTCCCTGTTATCCTTTGCTGCCCTGCTAATCCAGGACAGATGCAGTCCCTTCTTCGATTATACTTTCTGCCCCTGCCTCCGCAATATCCTCAGCTGCAAGCTGCGCCCGGAGGGCGGCCTGTTCCTTTTCCAGCCTGGCCGGATCTGTCCGCGTAATAATGCTTAAGGCCCGTCCGCTGTCAGCTTTTCCTGATCTGACAGCCCTGCGATGGGAATACCACAGCGGGTTTTCAAGCGTACACAGAGGATGCTCCATCTTATCAAGCCGCTTACTGAGAGGGCCGCCCTCAGCATCGGCCCTGCACAGCGCCTGGAATTCAGGATCAGGTTCAAGGTAATATGTTGCAGCCCGTACACGCGGTCCGGAATCTGCTATCCTGCTGCCGGAAATACCCTCATGCGCAAGTATCTGGAGTGCTGCCAGCGCAATATCAATACCTCTCCCGCCGAAACGGGTCACCGTAGCAGTCCCGGGGAACTGCCTGTCAAACTCATCTGCAATATCACTGCCGACTTCATAGCAGCTGCCGCAGATACACGGACCCAGAGCTGCTGCCATATGGGATGACCGGGCACCCCGGCTCTGCATCGCATGTATCAGGTTCTGCAGGACACCGCGCTGCAGGCCTTTCCGTCCGCAATGCGCCGCACCGATGATCCCGGCATGGGGATCGGCAAGCAGTACGGGAAGGCAGTCTGCAGTAAAAACCCCAATAGCCCTGTCCTGCTGCAGCGTATACTGCGCATCGGCTTCAATCCCGTAAAGCCTGTCGGCACAGGCCTCTGCAAATGATTCTCCACCGGCTTCTCCCCCAGGGCCGGGAACGCTGCCGTCAGAAGCCTGGGCGCCAATGACGCTGCGGATCCGTTCCAGCTCATCATCCGTGCTGACGGCCCGTGCAGAGTGGATCTGGGATACTGTATACACGCGTGACCCCACAACACCGTCTACAGCAAACCTGTTTGCGTACACATGGCTGGGATCATCTCCGACTTTCGACCCGAGATTGCAGAATGCCCAGTCCCCCTGGGAATGCCCGCCGAGGCGCGTCGTGTAGTGCACAGTGATGCCCGGAGCCAGAGCGATGGGGATAAGCGCGGGGGTACGGGCAGTTGAGATGCTGGCCCCATCGGGAAGCTGAATCATACCGGATGTATTATATGTATTATCGTTTTCCATAATGCTAGCCAAGATATTCCAGCTCCTGCGCCGACAGCTCCACACAATCTGCGTGCAGTGAATCAATAACAGTTTCAGCACGATGGGTCCCGGGGAGCACGAACATGTGGTCCCCGCGCGCGAGTTCCCACGCAAGGACTATCTGCTGATAGCTCACACCATGCACAGCAGCAACCCTGCGGAAGGGGTCGAACTTGGATCCATCATACGGCTTGCGGAAACCGCCCAGAGGGCTCCAGCAAACGAAAGCCAGCCCAAGCTCGGCAGTGCAGTCAATAGTATCCTGGGTATCGCGGTGAACCGGCGAAAACTGGTTCTGCACCGCTACCAGGGCATCGCCCAGTATCCTATGCGCAATACCGATCTGTTCAACGCTTGCATTGGATATCCCTATCGTTCTGGCAACCCCCTGGTCATAAAGGGACTTCATAGCCTCAATAGATTCAGCATAGGGCACCTTAGGGTCAGGGCGATGGAAATACAGCAGGTCGATAGCTTCTACGCTGAGCACCGCAGCAGACTGTTTGGCATATCTGATCAGGGATTCCGGACGGCCATCGGTCCCCCATGTGGGCCTGCCGTCTGTAAAATTCCGGAAATGGCCTGCCTTTGTTGCCACTGTCACTTCCCCGCGCGGACCGTCCCATGTCTCCAGGGCAGCCTTCACAAGCTTTTCTGCCGCCTGCTCTTCCCCTCCGGATTCATAATATGCCCACGCAGTATCTATATGGCGGCAGCCTGCATCCAAAGCGGTATGGATGATATCTATTGATTCCTGCCGGCCGGGCTTTTTCTCAATTGCAAGGCCCATAGTCCCCAGCCCAATGGCAGTTGTGCGGATACTGCCCATACGCCTCATCAGCCGATGTCCCCCGCCGCGGCTTCCTGTATTTTCCATATTATGCTTCCTGACTGCCGTCACTGCTCCATAGTGTTACAATGCCTTATTTACTATACTTCCTTATTTACTATACTTTACAGCATAGGTGCTGTATGTACTGCATACCGCATGTTTCTGCGGGCAAGCCCCGTTTTCCGGCTGCATCCCGCTGCCGGGAACTATGTTTCCCCCGCTTTCTGCTTCCATGCAAGAACTGCCAAAATCGAACGGATGTGCTAAACTCGTTACCACTCAAAATTAAGGGCCAGTGCAGGCTGGCCTTTATACAGATATTCTCACGAGCCGAAAATAAACAACGGAAAGGGGGAGAATATGATTGAGTTCAGAAACGTTTGCAAACAGTTCGATGATACCGCAGTCATCAATAATGAATCATTCACTATCAATACCGGGGAGTTTTTTGTCCTTGTCGGCCCCAGCGGCGGAGGGAAAACAACAACGCTGAAAATGATCAACCGGCTTGTTGAGCCTACTTCGGGAAGCATCCTTATAGACGGGGAAGATATTACCAGCCTGCCCCTGCGTGACCTCCGCCTTGAAACGGGTTATGTACTCCAGCAAATCGCGCTTTTCCCCAATATGACCGTTGGGCAGAATATCGGGCTTATCCCTGAAATGAAAGGCTGGTCAAAGGCAGACCGTGCCGAAAAAGCCAGGAGCCTTCTTAAAAGGGTTGACCTTGACCCGGAAACATATTACGGGCGTTACCCTGATGAACTGTCAGGCGGCGAGCAGCAGCGGATCGGCATACTGCGGGCACTGATTGCCAGCCCTAAGGTAATACTGATGGATGAGCCTTTCAGTGCGCTTGACCCCATTACCCGCGTCCAGCTGCAGGATCTTACGCTTGACCTCCATGACGACCTCGGCACCACAATAGTTTTCGTGACCCACGATATCAACGAAGCCCAGTATCTTGCAGACCGGATATGTGTTATCAATGACGGTCGCGTCACCCAGACCGGCACCCCTGGTGAGATCAGGGAGAATCCGGCCGACGATTTCGTCAGAGACCTTTTCCACCACACCCGAAGGAGGAAGCACTGATGAACGACCTGGTCACAACATTTCAAAACCGCTTCGGCGACTGGGCAGAAGCCCTTCTCCAGCATTTGCAGATATCCCTGCTGTCGCTGCTGATAGCGATCCTTATTTCGGTCCCCCTGGCGGTCTGGCTTTTCAACAAGAAAAAAGCATCAGAAGCCATCCTCCAGATAACAGGGATATTCCAGACTATCCCCTCCCTCGCACTGCTGGGCCTGCTTATCCCTGTTATGGGGATCGGTACAGTACCCGCAGTGACGGCACTTGTCGTTTATGCACTCTTCCCCATCGTCCAGAATACTATTACCGGCTTGCAGGGGATAGACCCTAATCTTGTTGAAGCAGGCACCGCGTTTGGTATGACCCGTTGGGAACGCCTACGCAAATACGAGCTTCCGCTCGCTATGCCTGTGATAGTTTCCGGCGTACGGACTTCAGCTGTGATGATCATCGGCACCGCTACCCTGGCTGCCCTGATCGGTGCGGGCGGCCTGGGGTCTTTTATCCTTCTGGGTATTGACCGTAATAATAATTCACTGATCCTTATCGGCGCCATATCATCTGCACTGCTCGCCATCCTTTTCAGCCTGGTGATCCGCTGGCTGGAGAAGCGCTCGCTGAAGCAGATCCTTGCAGCATTCCTTGTGCTCATCGTAGGGCTGGCCGGTTCCTATGCCCCGAATTTCGTTTCGGCAGTGCAGAAACAGGATACTGTTGTTATTGCAGGCAAGCTCGGCCCTGAACCCGAGATCCTCATCAATATGTATAAGCAGCTTATTGAGGCAGACAGCAATATCAAAGTGGCGCTCAAGCCGGATTTCGGGAAAACGACTTTCCTCTACAAGGCTCTGAAGCGCGGCGATATTGATATTTACCCGGAGTTCACCGGGACTATTACGGAAAGCCTGCTGGCGGATAAGCCGAAGGCATCGAATGACCCCGGCGCCGTCTATAGTGCCGCGCGCGATGGGATCATCAGGCAGGACAGGCTTGTCCTCCTTAAACCCATGAGATTCCAGGACACGTATGCCGTAGCAGTGAAGAAGTCGTATGCGGACCAGTACAGCCTGAAAAATATCTCGGACCTGGCAAATATCGGCGGCTCTGTGCAGGCAGGGTTTACGGCTGAATTCAATGACCGCGATGATGGGAACCGAGGTCTGAAGAAGGTGTACGGGCTTGACCTCAATGTCAGGACGATGGATCCTGCGCTGCGCTATACAGCTATCAATGATGGCCAGGTGCAGATAGTGGATGCATATTCTACCGATGCCGAGATAACACAGTACAATCTGATAGTCCTTAAGGACAATAAGCATCTGTTCCCGCCGTATCAGGGTGCCCCGCTTATGAAGTCTTCCCTGCTGAAAAAGCACCCTGAGCTGCAGCGGATCCTCAATAAGCTCAGCGGCAAGATCACTGATGCTGAAATGAGCAGGATGAATTACGAAGTCAAAGTCCGCAACCGTACAGCTGCTGATGTTGCCCGCGAATATCTGCTGAAGGAAGGCCTTTTGAAGAAATAGCTCTGATTCTTACAAACTTCCCAGTAAACTACGCAGGTTTTATTCAGGGTTACGGTCTTTAATGTAATTACTGATGCAGGAAGCCGGTAGTCGCGAGTTAACGGCTGGAGCGTCAGCCAAGGTGGGTTGCCTATCTTGAGAACTGAATTCTTATAACTGAAAACCTTTCTTCTCTCTCCTTCTCTGAAGAGCCCGGTTCTCCGCCGGGCTCTTACTCATTTCCCCCTTCCCCATCCTCTGCACTTTTCCCGCATCTTTCATACACCTTTTCTGCACCTTTCATGCTCTGTCCTCCACACGCTGGTGGTAAAACACGCAGATACAAAATCAAAAATGTGGAAAACCGCCGAAAGT
>ERZ773005.133-NODE-133-length-69263-cov-25.283464_pt1 | contig 69263 bp, 64 predicted proteins | sample MGYA00580666_ERZ773005 | MGnify/ENA primary metagenome ERZ773005 (study PRJEB29015, sample SAMEA2737999) | human oral metagenome | biome: human oral; feature: human-associated habitat; material: dental | place: China | collected 2061 ...
ATTTGCCTATGAACGTCTTATGCAGATGATTTGGATAAGTAGGTGATATGCTGTTTTTGGTGAAAAAATATAAAATAATTGCAACTAAACAGCGATGGAGATATGCATGAAGGCAATTTATGATGAGATTTATAGGAATCTTTTAGGAAAAATAGAGCGAGGAGAATATCCCTACCAGACCTATATTCCATCTGAGGCGAATCTTATAAAAGAATACAGTTGCTCTCACAACACGCTCAGAAAGGCAATTGCACTTTTAACGCAGCAAGGGGCACTGCAGCCCGTACATGGCAAAGGGGTGCGCGTTATTTACCAAAAGCGCCCGCGAGCTCTTTTTGAGCTGGGAGGTATTGAAACATTTCAAGAGGCATCCAAGCGCAATCAACTCGATACGGAAACACGGGTTCTCAAGTTTGAACGTATTGTTGCCGATAAAGACCTCGCACGCTACACCGGATTTGATGAGGGCGATGAGCTTTTATATGTTGTTCGAGTGAGGGTTGTAGGCGGTAAAGCATCGATTCTTGACTGCAATTATTTCCGAGCAAGTCTTGTACCAGGCTTAACTCCTGATATAGCTCAGTTTTCAATCTATGACTATATCGAGAAGACCCTCAATATGCAGATTGCAACCAGCAAACGAACCGTTACCGTTGAGCGTGTTACCCGAGAAGATCAAGACTGTCTCGATCTTGACGGTGCAGATTATCTAGCCGTGGTAACCGGGCAAACATTCAATTTCCAAGGCGAGATGTTTGAGTTTACGCAGTCAAAGCACCGTCCAGATTACTTCTCGTTTTTTACGGTTGCTCGTCGCGAGATATAAAAATGGTGAATCGCGTGCCTACACCTTCGCGCGAGAGCACGTCGATAGAGCCGTCATGACTGTCAACGATCCACTTTGCAATAGAGAGGCCAAGGCCGGACCCGTCGTTATTTTCCGCACGGGCGTTGTCGGCGCGCCAGAACCGCTCAAAAATATGTGAAGCCGCTGCGTCGGATATGCCAATACCTTCGTCTTGTATAGATACACGGACGTACTTCTCGTCATATGAAACGCCAAATGTAATGGATGTTTGAGAGGGAGAATAGCGGGCGGCGTTGTGGACAATGATTCTCAGGCATTGTTTGAGCAGCGCGATGTCGCCAACGACTTGATAGTGCGGTTCATTCACGAACGTTGCGTCAAAGCCCAGGACATAGCGATGGTCAGGGTCAATCATCTCGGACTCTTCCCACACCTCATAGGCAAGCCGTGCAAAATTTACGTGAGTCGTGGTAAGGGTATTTCTGCCCGCATCGCCTCGTGCAAGAAAGAGTAGCTGTTCAACGAGCTCATGCATGTGCTCACTTTCGGATTTCAATGCGGCGATAGATTCATCAAGGACCGCCTCATCGGTTTTTCCCCAGCGATCAAGCATGTCGGTATACCCGCGAATAACCGCAATGGGGGTACGTAATTCGTGGCTCGCATCATTCACAAAACGCATCTGTTGCAGCTTTGCCTCCTGCATTTGGCGCAAAAGTTTGTTCAGGGCAACCTCAATGCTGGCAAGATCTTCGTCTCCCGTTTGAATATAGGGCGAATCAACGCTTGCGTGGTCAATGGCCTGCTCAAGGCTGTTTATTTTGCTCTGGCTGAGTGTCCTGGAAGTGCTGGGGGCCGCTGCATGAGCAAGCGGATCTGAGCTGCTCAGTTGCTCGGCCTTAAGAGCAAGTGTGTTGAGGGGGAGAAGCGCCCGTCTGACACGTCTGGTATCACTGAAGAAATGGAGAAGATCAATGAGCTCCCACACAAGAACCGCTATATAGAGAGGCCAAAGAGCTATGAAATCGGAGCCAAGGGCAAACGACAGTGTGTCGTGGTAAGAAGGGCGCACCACATAGTGGAGGCTTGAAAGGAACCATCCGGTTTGAGCCCCATCGAGAGCGATTTCAACGGGAGGAGCCGGGAAAAACCCATATAAAAACGTTCCTGCGGGGAAGGTTTGGTTGTAGCCGTGTATGAGAATAACTACGACACAGGCTGCGAGAAATATGTTAAAAGAGAGGTAATTGAGTAATTTTCGCCACCAAAATCCCCAGCTGATGGAGCGGGCGGTCGATGATTCAGGATGCGTTTTCAAAAAAGGGAACGCCGGCTTGTGGGGGCGAGAGCCGGTGCGCGCAGAGGGCGTTGTCTGAGAGCTGTTGCGCGCGCGGGGCGTTGTCTGAGAGCCAGTGCGCGTGCGGTTCGCTGTCCGAGAGCCGATGCGCACATGAGGCGTTGTCCGAGAGTCGGATGTATGTACACCGTTTTTGGGTTGCTTAGGCTTCTCTGATGACATATCCAACTCCACGAACCGTGCTGATGAGTTTTATGTTGTAGCGGTCATCAATCTTTGAGCGTAGATGAGCAATGTGCACGTCAATATTGTTTGTATCGCCGCCAAAGCTGTACCCGAGAGCTTCGGCTGCAATACGCTCCCGGTTCATAACAATACCGACGTGTTCCATGAGCGTGCGGAGTACTTCAAATTCTTTGTTTGTGAGTTCAACGGAGTTCTCGTTGACGCAGACTTCTCGGCGATCAACATCAAGCGTAACGCCTCGTATCGTGAAAGTTTGCGTTAAGAGAGCTCTGGGTTCATCGGAGCCATCGGATGAAGCATCGTTTTTTGTTTCTCGGTGTTTAAGAGCCACTCGGATGCGGGCGAGAAGTTCCTCAATGGCAAAGGGTTTTGTGAGGTAATCATCGGCACCCGCATCAAGTCCGGCAACCTTATCCATGACAGAGTCACGTGCGGTAAGCATAATGGTCGGCGTGTTCTTCTCGCGGCGTATGCGTCGCAAGACTTCAAGACCATTCAGTTGGGGGAGAAGAATGTCCAGCAAGATAAGGTCATAATCGCCAGAGAGCGCTTTTTCCACACCGACTCTGCCATTCTGCGCCTTATCAACCTCATAGCCTTCGTGCGCAAGCTCGAGTTCTATAAAACGTGCTATTTTATCTTCGTCCTCAATAATAAGAATCTTGACCATGCATGCTCCGCGTAAAGTGTTGATTATTTTCCTTTGGTGACATCGTGCTTAATGGTCTCGGCAGCGTCTGCCACCGTATCCATGGCCCCGTTCACATCAACGGTTACCGGGTGAGCCCCCTTGATGTGGTAGCGAAAATCAAAGAAGAGTCCAATAATAAGAAGCCAAATTGTGGCACCCCATAAAAAGAGACCGGCAATGGGGACAAGAATTGGCATGCTCATAAACTGTTCGTCATAGCGCATGACAATGAACTTTGTCTCAATTCCTTTGTGGAGCAGCTTCTTGCAATTGTCCCATAGTGAGTCCATATGCTGAGAGAAATCGGATTTCTTGCTTGACTCTTGATATGCCGTTTGCGCTGCCTCCATTTCAGATGAAATGCCTGACTGAGTCTGAGCTTCGGTCGTATAATTTGTCGCCTGCTTGGCGGTTTTTCCCTGCTTCTCAAGCCAAATAATGGCGTCAAGCGTGTCGTCACCGCACGCATCAAGTGCAGCTTTTGCATCTTCGTAACTTACACCGCACTTCTCGCGGATGAGTTCGACTTTTTCAAGTTTCTCCATGATGTTGCCTCCTTGGCAATCTGAAGGCGCCTTTCGTCTTCCTTGCGTCTCATGGTCTTCTCATAAGATTAACCGATTCTTGCGATTTGATTAAGTTTTAGGAAATGGAAGGAGTTTCTATGAGTTGCTTGGCGTCGCGGATGAGGTGTCTGCCATCTCGAATAAGTTGTCTGTTATCTCAGCCGAGGTATCTGTCACCTCGAATGAATTACCTGCCACCTCGGCAAAGATTGCTCCGCCGATGATACAACATGCTCCGGCAATCTTAAGAGGCCCCAGCTGTTCTCCCAAGAGAATCGCAGAAAAGATTACGGCAGAAAGAGGCTCAAGGTATCCAAAGACAGCAACGCGCTGTACCGGAATCTTGGTAAGTTGCGGAAAATAAAGACCTCCTCCAACACCGGTATTAAAGAGGCCGAGCAGTACCAGTGCTCCCCAGTTGACGGACAAGCCGTCAGGAAGTAGTTCAATACCGTGTAAAACCAGCGTAAGAAGGCCGACAAAAAGAGCACCGATGCCCAGCTGTATGGTTGTGCTTTCAATTCCTTTAATGTCGGGGGCATATCTGTTTGAGATAATCATGGCAGCATACAGTACGGCTGCAATCGCGCCAAACGAAAGACCGGCCAAAGAGAGCTTCTCGCCGACACCATAGCCAACGATAAGTCCCATTCCAGCCATGACGACAACCAATCCGCTGACTTTTTGCCACGTAAGACGTTCATGAAAGAGGATGGGCGAAAGTGCCATTACGATGATGGGACCGCAATAGTACTCAAGCGTTGCGACGCCGACTCCTACTTGTCGGTAGGCCTCAAACAACAATGACCACTGCAAACCGAGCGCCAGTCCGGAAAAGATCAGGTATTTGATTTGACTGACATGGTCTATACAAGACGGTTTCGAGCGCGTTATCAGAAGAAGAACGCCGAGAAAAAGGGCTCCCAGCATCATGCGGAAAAAGACAATTTGATAGCTGGGAAGGTTAATGTAACTTGCAACAATTCCATTTGACCCGCAAATAAGAAGCGCTACAAGGTACATAACGGTTGGGCCGAGGGTGCTATTTGTGGGGCGCGTTGTGCGCGCCGTGCGCCTGTGTGTGAACATACTCATAGAGCTTTAGCATCCTGAGGCGCAGGCAAAGATGCATCTTGCCCTTTGGGCGAATCAGCCCTCTGATTGGGCACGCGATCATAAAATACAACGCGGTAGAAAAGCTCGGAAATTTCGCGCTGGTCGTGCGTCTGGCCCAGTATCCACATTGTTTTGGCGACAAGAGCTTCAGTGCTCATGTCATCGCCCGCAAGAATGCCGTCTTTGTGAGCATAGGTGCTTCCAACCTGGTATACGCCAAGATCGAGGCCTTCTTCGGGTACCTGTGTGGTAACTACGATGATGCGCCCGGATGAAATCCAATCGTTGATGGCTTTTTCGTATTCTCCGTCGTGATCGGGAATGCCTCCGATGCCAAATGTTTCCAGCACGATTGCATCGTAATCACGCTTGAGCAGATAAAATATGCTTGGATTGAGCTCCGGCGTGAGCTTGAGTACGATAACTCGTTCGTTGAGTTTGGTATAGGTTTGCAAGCCGGTATGTGTGCGAGAGTCATGGGGGCCTGCCTTCTCGTCAAGACAGACAACTCCTGCATCAGCTCCAGTATAGCTGCGGATAATTCGATTGCCGCGAATATGAGCCAAAGCGGGAAAGTTCATGCTGGTAAATGCATTGAAGCTAAGGGTACGCTGCTTATGTGCGCGTGTCCCCGCAATGACTTCATTACCAAAGACCACGACGACTCCGCAACTCTTCTCGTCAATGGCGTAAAGTACCGAATGGTAGAGGTTAAGTTTTGCGTCGGTAAACGGATTTGCCATAGGTTGTTGGGAACCGGTCAGCACGATTGGCCTGGGACTATTCTGAATAAGATACGACAGAGCGGCTGCGGTGTATGCCATGGTGTCGGTGCCGTGCAGGATAACAAAGCCGTCGTAGTTGTCGTAATTTTCGATGATGTCGCGGCACAGGTGTATCCAATCGCGGGGACGCATGTTGGTGCTGTCGATATTCATGGGTTGGATAAAGTCAAACGCACAGAGCTCATTGATGAGAGGAACGTTTGCAACCAAATCTTCTCCCGATATATTAGGAGTAAGGCCTGCTGCGGTGGAGACGGAGGCAATGGTTCCCCCGGTGGCAATGATCAAAAGTTTTTTCACAACCGCACGACCTCCAGATATTTCGCAAATACCCGCCAGCTGAACTATTGTAATCGCCTTCGGAGCGGAATGGCTCGAAAACCAAGATCTGTAACAGCTTTGTATTTTTTAGCGAGAAGAACGCAAGAATTGCAGTATATTCATACCTGTTTGAAACAATGCATACGGCAGATGTCTGTGTGCGAAGGAGAATGACACAGGTAAATGGCACAGAAGAATTTATTTGGACGTCAACGACGTACGACGCAGGTTCCACCTACCATATCCCGCGATGGTTCTACGGCGTCTCGGGATGAGCGTTCAACATCTCCGCGTCGCGTGCAAGGCCGTCACGCTGCTCATTATATGCGCCCACAAAACGAGCGACGCACCGACCCGGTACGTCACGCACGTGCAGACGTTGCTCGGGCACAAGGTCACCCGGCTACCCGATACGGTACGCATTACGGAACCCTAAATCCTCGCGACGAAGCTCAGGCGGCATATGCAAACAGACGCCGCCGTTCTTCTCGCATGAAAACAGGGCAGGTAGCGATTGCCGTTGTTATTGCACTTATTTTGTTGTGGCTGGTGGTTACGTTAGTGAGCTCATGTGTACAGGGTGGCGCCACAAAGGACGCGGCATCGTCTGACGCACAAACGACCGTAACGGGAATCGTGTCTACGTCTACCAATTAAAAGCTTGTCAAGAGCGCGGGGCGCAAAGCTCCGATAAACGCTGCACTGAGAGGTCAAGGGCCAGATGCTTGAGCACTAAATGCTTACGAGGCGCTTTTTGGCACATCCGACAGGTCAAGGTTGAGATCTACCGAGCCGGAAATACCGGCCACGGTACCTTTTGGCGTGTATTGCCACATGACAAAGGAAATTGAACCGTCGGGCTTCCCATCATATTGTGCCAGCCAAATACGCCCCGTGAGGGCAGAGAGGTCGTATTTGCTGAGATCATAGCTGTTACCGTATATGATTGCTCGGTATCCGCTCTTCTGTATTTCATCACAAAATGCATTGGCTATGGCAGTTGCTTCTTCACGGGTAAGCGCATCGGCTCGACCATTGCCTTCCGGCGACGGCTCCATATCAAAGGCTATCGGATAATCAAGTGATGCTCCATTGAGCTGCTTGAGTACGAACCGTGCTTCTTCTCTGGCCTCTTCCTCGGTGATTGCCTGAGAGAAAAAGTACACGCCGATATCAATTCCCGCATTTTTTGCACCGGAAAGGTTTTGGGCAAAGAAGTCGTCAACATACAAGGTCCCCTCTGAAGACCCTCGGTAGCCAAGACGAATATAGGCAAACGATACACCGTCTTGCGCAACGGAGTTCCAGTTAATCTGTTGCTGGTGAGAAGAGACATCGATACCGGTGCGAGAGATTGTCTGTCCGTTTTGTACATAGCTCAAACGACCCGACTCATCGGTTTTCAGATTGCTCCAGTCATAAGGTGAAGGCACCTTTTGCTGAGAAGAAAACGGTGAGAGAAGAAAGAGGTTGTACACGCAGGAGCCGATAAGTGCTACGACAAAGATGCTGCATACCAAAAAGATTCCAAAGCCAACGGTCTTTCCTTTGGCAGAGAGCCTTTGGAGTCGATGTGCGCGGCGCACGTTTTGACCGCCTTTGTGTGGTTTTTTGTTGCGTGAACTGTTCGGCATTATGCGTTGCGCCTTACGTGTCGTTTACTGGTGATAAAACGAACCCTGTTCAAAGAGGGGCTCACAGCATACGTTAATACCCAGCTTTCGGAATACCTCTTCATCAGCGGCGGGAATGATGGAAGAAAAGTATACATCGCAACCCTTGAGGAAATCCGCAGAGGCTATGGCATCTTTTGCGAGACTGTTGGAAATGGAGCTGATGGAAAGGGCAATAAGCATTTCTCCTGCCGTCAGGGCGTGCTGCTTTTCTCGCAATGTTTTTGACTTTAAGCTGCAGATGGGCTCAAGAGCTTCATCCGATACGATATACGCTTTTTTATCAACGTGTGCGCTGTACTTGAGCGCTTTCAGCAAGACCGAAGCGCTTGCGTCGAGCAGTTCCGAAGCCTTTCCGGTAATAACCGTGCCGTCGGGCACCACCAGGGCACCGGCCTGTTTTCCGGTGACCTCGGCCTTAATAAGCGCACTGGCGTGTGCCGGCGAGAAGTTCTGGTCCACTCCCACTTCTTTCATGAGGAGACTGATCTTATCGAGTTCACGCTCTCCCATGCCGGTTCTCTCAAGGCGTTCCGCTGTTTTGAACCAGCGGCGAACGATTTCGGCGCGGCTTGCATTTTGACACGCTTCGTCATCGATGATGCAGTTACCGACCATGTTGACACCCATATCGGTGGGCGATTGATATGGGCTTGTGCCGGCAATCTTTTCCATAATGGCCTTGAGAACGGGGAAGGCTTCCACGTCTCGGTTGTAGTTAACCGTGACGGTATTGTGGGCTTCAAGATGATAGGGATCGATGACGTTATTGTCGTCAAGATCGGCGGTTGCTGCCTCATAGGCAACGTTGACCGGATGTTTAAGCGGGAGGTTCCATACCGGAAACGTCTCAAACTTTGCATAGCCGGCCTTTATGCCGCGGGTGTTTTCGTTGTAAAGCTGAGAGAGGCATACGGCCAGTTTGCCCGAACCCGGACCGGGAGCGGTGACTACTACCAAAGGATGAGAGGTTTTTACATACTCGTTTTTCCCGTAGCCATCTTCTGAAACAATGAGATCCACATTTGATGGATATCCCAAAATAGGATAATGACGATATACGTGGATTCCCATGTTTTCAAGACGTGTCTGATATGCCTCTGCCTTCGGTTGTCCCGAGAATCGAGTGATGACTACGCCTCCAATGGCCAAGTCACGACCGCGGAAAATATCCATCAGACGTAAGACGTCATCGGCATACGTGATACCGATATCGCTGCGACGTTTTCCGGATTCAATATCGGCGGCACTGATGGCAAAGATAACCTCGGCTTCTTCTGAGAGTTGCTGCAGCATTCGAGCCTTTGAGTCGGGCTCAAATCCGGGGAGCACCCGGGAAGCATGATTGTCATCAAGAAGCTTACCACCAAACTCAAGGTACAACTTTCCGCCAAATTCGCTGATGCGCTGACGGATTCTCTCTGCTTGCATGCTGATGTACATAGTATTGTCAAATCCGATACGCATAAAATCCTCCCTTGAGCTCTTTGCTGGTGAGATTGTATCATCGTGGGCGGACAACAATAAGATGATGCTCAAACACAAGGCAAGAAGCCTCAGAAGTCTTGAAGGGATTTGTATGAAAACAACATCGCAACAACCTGGCTCTTCTCGCGTGAAAATCGTTATCAAGAGTGCGGGTGTGGCTTTTGGATACGGTATACTTGCAGCTCTTGGTCTGGGCCTTTTTGTTTTTCTTTTTGGAACGCTAACGTCGGGCGGCAATATTGAGGTTGGGTCGGATTGGACCCGCCGCGTGTTGTATGTGGTTTCCTCTCTTGCAATTATTGCCGCCGGTGCAGGCATGTTGTTTTCAGGCAGAGAGTATGCCGAAAAGCAGCGAGGATTTACAAAAGATATCGCGGCACTTGAAACGCACATCACAGACGACGGGAAGATTGATTCAAGAATTAAAGACCTTGCGCCTGCGGGTATCCAATGGGCAACGGCGATTCTTGTGGCTGCGGCAGGTTCCTTTTTTGTTGCCGCACTCTACGATGAAATTATGGGCAGATTCTTTCTTTTATAGGGAGCAGCTGGTGAAGCGAAGGCTAGTAAAGTGGGAGTTCTCCTGTTAAAGGATCAATTTTCTCTGCCGACAGAGGCTCAAAGGCAAGGCAGGTAAACGTAGGCTCTCCGTGGAACTCAGTAAAGCCCGCATCGCGGATGAGTGCTACGGCAAAGCCGAGTTCTCTTCCGCGCTCATATAAATCGAGAAGCGCTTCTTCCGAGTCAACATATACGCATACCTTTGCAACGCCCGCATCAAACCAATCAGAGAGCGGTGTTGCGTCTTGCCGGCCATGGTCAAGGTAAACCCAGCTTTCGGCTGCATTGAGACGTACTTGTGAGAGACGGTTTTCTCGAGCAAGTGCCATAAGTGTTGCCTCTACGCAAGCATGGCCAGCTTGAGCGGCAATTTTTCCTTTGCGCATTTTTAGATCGCGGCGCATGACAATCATTTGTTTTGCTTTATAGCTTGGCATAGAGACCTTTCAGTGAATGTATTCCTCCATGAGTGTAGCGGAATATGTGGAAATTTGAATTTAACGGATATTTGACCAAGATTGTTCGGGCGGCAAAAAGTTTTCAACAACGCTACCGTGCCCTCGGAAAAGTCTTATGAGCAACTGGTATTACCAGGGTATTTATGGCGAGAAACTCTCGTATATCTCCAAATATTACAAGTTGCATTTTGGTACGTTGTATTTCGGAGACGTGGAGGTGGATCCGGAGGGACGGTGGTGGGTATATGGGTAATTTTTTGACTCGGCCATCACCATGGGTATGTATCGGTGTGCTCATGGTGATGGGTATTGCAACCGTGTGCGATATCAAAACGAGAAAGATTCCTCATAGAGTTCCCCTTCTTTTAGGGGTGATTTGGGTAATTGATGTATGCAGTGCGGTGATAATACCTACAAAGAGTTGGAAAATGAGCATTGGCGGCTCACTGATGCGTTCTGCGTGCATGCTCATGGTACTTCTAGCTACATCAAAGTTTTTCATCCTTATTACCAAGCAGGCAGGTATCGGCGGCGGTGACATAAAGATGTTGTCTTCTTTGGCACTGATTTTAGGCTTTGAAGATCTTTGTGTGGTTGTTTTTTCCGCATGTGCGCTAAGTGTTATGTTCTTTTTTCTGGCTTCTTTTGTGAATACCATACACAAAAGAGAAGGTGACAAAAAACAAAGAATGAGCAGTTTAGAGGCTATAAGAAAGACTACGTTTCCTTTTGCTCCCTTTGTTTCGTTGGGAGTGGTAATATGCTTTGCGGTGAGCTACTATTTGTAGGCGTTATATTATTTTCAACGAATTTCCGATTCTCGTATATATAAAAAGTTTTTTCTGCTAACAATAGTGATACGTTGAGAAAGAGATAGGTACCCCCAACGCCTGTTTCTGTAGCCGATCTTGGTTGATGTCAAGTACGGTATCTCGGTTTTCGAGGCAACGTAGCCATAGGATGAACCGACATTTTGTGGTCGCTCACTCGTCACAGTTTCATCCTATGGCAGTTTCTTTTTGTATGACTTACCTTTCCATCTTCTGCATCTTTTGGTGGAAAGGTATGTGTTTATACAGCGTGCATCCGTACGTTATATCGCCTTTTGAACAGCCCGGTGCCATCCGTCTATAAGTTTTTGCATATCATTTTCGGAGGCTTTTCTTACAAAAAGGTCATCGGTTTGACGGAGTGCTTTGAGCTCTTCTGTTCCGCTCCAGTAACCGGTGGAGAGTCCTGCAAGATATGCAGCTCCCAATGCCGTGGTCTCCGTATTCTGCGGGCGTTTAAGTGTGCATCCCAAAACATCCGCCTGGAATTGCATCAAAAAATTATTTCTCGCGGCGCCTCCATCTACGTTGAGTACGCTAAGTTCCTGCCCACAATCAGAGCTCATTGCGTCTGCGAGGTCTTTAATCTGGTATGCAAGTGCTTCAAGTGCGGCTCGAACAATGTGTGCTCGTGTGGTTCCTCTGGTGATTCCCGTAATTGTTCCGCGTGCGTCAGGTTGCCACCATGGCGCTCCCAGACCGGTAAACGCGGGAACAATATAGACGCCTCCGGTGTGAGGAACACTTTTTGCAAGGTATGAGGTTTCTTCGGCCGTTTGTATGAGACCCAACTCGTCGCGAAGCCATTGAATAAGGGCACCGGCGACAAAGACCGATCCCTCAAGAGCGTATTCGGTTTGTTTTTGCGTAGGAGGAGATGCCACAATGGTGGTTACCAGGTTATTTTTGCTGAGGTGAGCGGATGTGCCGGTATGCAGAAGCATAAAGCACCCCGTCCCATACGTATTTTTTGCCTGTCCCGGCTCAAAACAGCATTGTCCAAAGAGCGCCGCCTGCTGATCTCCGGCAACCCCGGTAAGAGGAATACCCGCCGGAAGTCCCGGATAGCTTGTCTCTCCAAAAAAACTTGACGATGCGCGTACTTCGGGGAGCATTGATTCAGGAATATCAAAGAGTGACAGGAGGTCTTTATCCCAGCACCCTTCATGGATGTTATAGAGCATGGTTCGACTGGCATTGGTGGTGTCGGTTGCGTGTGCAAGTCCACCGGTAAGTACCCATATAAGCCATGTGTCAACGGTCCCAAAAAGGAGTTCTCCCGCTTCGGCGCGCTCGCGAGCGCCCGCAACGTTATCCAAAATCCAGCGAATCTTACTTGCAGAGAAGTATGCGTCTGCAAGGAGACCGCACTTCTCGCGAATCATAGCTTGCACGCGAGAAGAACCGCAGAGTTGCTCTACAAGTTCGGAAGTTCGGCGACACTGCCACACGATAGCGTTGCAAACGGGAGCGCCGGTTGTAGGATCCCAGACCAGAGTTGTTTCTCGCTGGTTATCGATGCCTATTGAATCAATGCTTTGAGCATCGAGTCCGTGTTTGGTGATAAGTTCGGTGAGGGCTCCAATTTGGGAAAATAAAATGTCCTGAGGATTGTGCTCGACCCACCCGGGATGCGGATATATTTGCTGAAATGGGCGCTGTACAAAGTCGACCACACAACCCTCGTGGTTGATAAGCACTGCCCTGGAAGAGGTAGTTCCTTGGTCAAGAGCAATAACGAATTTATCGCGCTGTTCAATTGTTGCCATGGTGTTCTCCTAGCCACTTCAAAATGTCGGAATATACCAAAGAACGATTGTCCTCACAGAGAATTTCATGGCGCATGTGCGGATATAAAATAGTGGTGACATCCGTGACGCCGGCATCTTTAGTAAGTTGTGCTGCTTTGTACACGCCTTTTCCGGAGGCTCCAACAGGGTCGTCCTCACCGGCAATAAAAAGAAACGGCAGAGAAGACGGAATGTGAGAAGCCGCGGCCGGCGAGCAAGCCTCTTGAGTTAGTTTTGAAAGTGCGGCGTACCCTCCGACGGAGAACATAAAACCGCAGAGAGGGTCGGCATTATATGCGCGTACGTTGTCATTGTTATAGGATAGCCACTCATATCCGGTAGGGCCGGGAACTGCTTTGGAATAGGCGCCAACCCCGAGACCATCGATAAAGGACGAGGCATAGGCAATGCCCCTTGTTTTGCAGAGATGATAGGAAAGGAGAAAGCCAAAGCGAGAAAGAAGGGGAGAAACACTTCCGGTTCCACACGCAATGACGCCGGAAAGACTTGCGCCGTATCTACCGGCGTATGCACGGGCGATAAAGCTGCCCATGGAATGGCCGAAAAAGTAATACGGGAGAGAAAGGTCATAGTGCTGGCACATATGCTGATGAAGGGTGTGTGCGTCTTCAATGAGTGCGTGCGCACCGTGCAAGGGATCGAGAACACCGCGGCTATCCAGAGTACTTGAGCGACCATGGCCAATGTGATCGTTTCCTGCCACGATGTACCCTGCGTCGCAAAGAGCGCGGGCAAAATCGTCGTAGCGAAGGATATGCTCGGACATGCCATGGTTTATCTGGACAATTCCGCGCGTGCACACGGTAGAAGAGGGCTGCCAAATGGTCGCAACCACTGTTGAGCTGCCGTCTGTTGACGGATATGAAAGTGTTTTTTGAATAAGGTGCTCGCTCATACAGACTCCTTTAATAGATGTATTCATTAATATCATGCTTGAGGAGCGTCGTCGTGTTTTAATAGGTTGAGCGGCTGCTCTTTTCCGTAGAAGGTAGGAGTATTGGCCATGTAGCATTTGCCTTATATCAACATAACGAGAAAAGACATCGTTATGTTATTCAATATCGTGTGTATTGTATGTAGAAAATACCTCTTTTAGCTGCAAACATAACAACGTACATTGCAATAATTTTTTGTAGTATCATTAGTGGTGATGATAGGGGGATGTCATCAGGTTTTGCAGATGGGGGACAAAGATGAGCGGAATAGGAGTTGAGGCAAGAGCCGAGCTTGGTTTAGGAAGAACGGTTGCACGACTGCTTCATGAGTCCGGCAAACGTCAAGTGGATCTTTGTGAGTTTTCCCACTGGTCGCGTGCGTATGTTTCCTATATATGCACGGAGCGACGCAAATGGCCATCTTTTGACAAGGCAAAGATTATTGCCGATTTCTTTGGCATGACGATGGATCAGCTGTGGGCAGAGCATCTGTTTGATATGCAGGAGTCCGGAGTAGAACTAAGTGATGACGACAAAATTGCATTAGAGCAATATCGCATCCCTTTTCGGTTTGTTGAAGCAGCTGCTTCGGCAGATGCGGCCTTTGCGTCTGCGTCACTAGAGCCTTCTGTGTATAAGACGCCTTATCCTGAACATATAGGATTTAAATAAAGATAGGCTTCTTGTAGATATAAAGTGGCATACTTGACTGGCAATAATTGAGGGTGTTGTTGGTTTAAAGGAGAACGCAATGGGCGGGCTTCATTGCTCTGACTGTGAATTTTGTTCTTTTTGTTTTAATGATACGGTGGGAATGTACCAGGCAGCTTGTGCGCGCGGGTATACCCTTGCCGATCCCCATATACACCATGATATAGAACAGCATTTCGCAAAATCTGTCGATGCGTTTGTCCCTCTGGTTGACCCCTTTGGCCGTGAATATCTCCGTAAATCTAATGTTTGTGATGAGTTTGTCAGGAAGGCGAGATAACGGTATCCGTTATTGTTCCACGTTGCCGGGCACTTCCTTGTGTTTTTTGAGCGATACGCAGGTGCAATGCTCAAGGTGAATGGCGGCGCAAAAGCAAGACGCCCTTCTCGCCACTTGCTTCAAACTTGCGGTTTACGGGTGACTGCAGTCGATAAGAACGATGTTTACTGGTGATTTTTCTTTGATTTGAGCGTTTACGGGTGAATCGAATCACCCGTAAACAGCGATTTTGACGGAGTTTTTGAAATCTTCGTGTTTAGTGGTGATTTTAAGAGACAGACGGTCGTGAAAACCACAAGTAAACGCTTGCTGCGGAAATTCAAGATAAGTACTCGCGTGCGATAAACACTCGCGTAGGGAAGCACTATCTGCATATGGACATCGACACATCCGCACCGACACATATACCGACATCCACACGACAAAATATGCACGTACACGGCCTAGGGGACAACTTGTTTTCATGTAGACATTTGTTAACACATTTTGTCTATAAACGCATAAAACTATAAAATAAAAACATTAGTTGACGTTATGTTTTTCAAATGTGAAACACGTGAAATAGTTTATTTCTTGTTATAAAACTCTAAAAAATTAGGTACTATCTTCTTATTGGGGGATTAGTCATTTTTATGGCTACTTTTGAAGGAGACGACAAAATGTCGAGGCGGCCACAGGTAGATAGTCATGACACACGTCGAAAACTTATTGCTTCTGCTGAGGAGGAGTTTGCCCAGCAAGGTTATGAGAAGGCTTCTTTAAGAAGAATTTGCTCACGGATTGGCGTTACAACTGGTGCACTGTATTTCTTTTTTAACAATAAAGAAGATCTCTTTAAAAATGTAATACAGCCTGTTACTGACCAAGCTATCCAAATACTGAAAGAGTACCAAAGCCGTATACAAATAGAGGGCGCACGAGAAGAATCGGATTCTCCTATGGGGGATGCTGAAACGCTTGGAGCATTCTTTGATCTTATGTATGCACATCGATACGTAGTGACGATTATCATCAACAACCAAAATAGTCCGTTTGTGGCAGAGTTCTTTGAGTCGTTTAAGAGCGTAATTGCCGCAACAATTCAAGCGATTCTCTATCCTGGAGTCACATATATTGAGCCGTATGACTCCTTCATTATTGAATGGCTTGCCCAGACAGAGATGACTACGATCATTGACATATTGCGTAACGATAAGACGCGACAAGAGGCTGATGGTCACGTAACATCGGCGCTGGTCTTTACGCAAGGCGGTCTCAAAGCTCTGGCAAACGGTCAGTTTTAGAAGTTCCTTGTGGTTATCCTTTAATGTTTGATATGATGTGAGGACATTAAAAGAGACTCTTGAGAGGGTCACCTATGAAGGAGCTGATATGAAGCTGAAGCGTCTTGGTATTTGTATTCTTACGGCAACTCTCGCTTTTGTTCTTGTAGGATGCAGTGGTCTTTCTGGTTCAAAACATCCCGCTGGGCTTGTTGGTACCTATGAACTTGACAGCATGGATATTAAAAGCGGAGACAAAACCCAGTCCATTACGAAAGAGCAGTACGAACAGGTTTCAAAAGCCGGTAATTTCCATATTACCTTGGAGCTTTCAGAGGACGGCACCGCTATTTTGAACAGCATAGAATCAAGTGGACAGCCGGAGAAGCTTGATCTCAAATGGGAGTCGAGCGACGGTAAATCCATAACGCTCAGTGAGGATTCTTCCAAAGATAAGATTACTGCTTCGGTTGATGACAAGCAGATTACCCTCGAGCAGTCCAACGATAATGCTTCAGTGAAGATGGTCTTTTCCAAGGTAAGCGATAAGCCCGGATATTACAGTGACTCTTCAAAGAAGTAGCTTCCAGAACAGATACAATAGAAGGGCGAGAAGTGCTTCTCGCCCTTTTTTATAACAGACGCCGTCCTCAACGATAGGAGCATCATGAAACTTCAGAAATTTGGCGCCGCACTTGTTGTCGTTGCATTAATAGGCATACTTTCGGGTTGCGACCTTTTTGCCCCAAAGATTGTCGATGACAATGCTGCAAATACATCAGATTCATCTTCTACTCAAACTACGACAGACTCAAAGAATGAGCAGAAAAAAGAAGAGACCAAGACAGATGACTACGCCACACAGCTTGCCGGCACGTATGAACTGGAGAGTGAAGTTTTGACCGATGAGGATGGTACTCAAGAGATTACGCAAGATATGTATCAGCAGATGGTTAATGGGACTGGTCTGCGCTTTACTCTTGAGCTTTCAGAGGACGGTACGGGCACGATAACGGCACCCAATTTCCAGAGCAAGAAGAGCGATAAGCTTTCGTTTAACTGGAAGACCACTGACGGAAAATCCCTCGTTATTTCTGCTGGTGCCGGCGATGAGGGCCTTGAAGGTACCGTAGACGAAGACGGAAAAATTACGATTAAGATAGAAGATGACGATGAGTCTATGACAATGGTGTTTGCCAAGGTCAGCGATCAGCCCGGGTATTACAGCGATTCGTCCAAAAACTAGAATAGATAGAGTGTGCCATGGATGCGCTTCACCAAGAACTTTCACGAGACATTATCATTCTTGAGCCTGTCTTTCATGAGAAGATTTGGGGAGGTCGGCGCCTTGCAGAGGACTTTGGCTACGACATTCCTGAAGGGAAAATAGGAGAGTGCTGGGCAATTAGCGCTCACCCCCATGGCGATTGCGTGGTTGCTTCCGGTGCGTTTGTTGGCGAGAAGCTCAGTTACCTGTGGGATGTGCATCATGAGCTCTTCGGTGACTCCAAGGGGGATCGCTTCCCACTACTCATTAAAATCCTTGACGCTCATGATGATTTATCGGTGCAGGTGCATCCCGACGATGCGTACGCAGCTGAACATGAGCATGGCTCGCTTGGTAAACGTGAGTGCTGGTATGTCCTTGATGCAGAGCCCGACACGGATATCATCATTGGGCAGCGTGCGCGCAATCGTCAAGAGTTTGCTCAGATGATTGATGAGGGACGCTGGGATGACATGCTCAATCTCGTTCCCATTCATAAAGGTGATTTTTTTCGTATTGACCCTGGTACGATTCATGCAATTAAGGGAGGAACTCTGATCTTAGAAACACAGCAGAGCTCAGATGTGACCTATCGCGTGTATGACTATGATCGTGTTGGAGCCGATGGCAAGCCTCGGGAACTTCATGTCCAGCAAAGTCTTGATGTTGTAAATTACGATCTTGTACCGCCTGTTTCCGGAAAGGTCACCGCTCCTGAGGTTGATGGCGTAACGGAGCTCATGGCGTGTGACAATTTCGTCGTTAAGAAGATCGCCGTTCAAGGGGAAAAGGTGGTCGCGCAGCCCTATCCATTTTTATGCGTCAGCGTTATTGAAGGTACGGGAAGCGTCCAAGTTGAGAACACCACGGCACAACCCCACACCCTTCATAAAGGGAGCCACTTTATCGCACCCGCTCGGTCGGGAGATCTGACACTCTCAGGCGACATGACGCTCATCGTTTCTCATCTTCCACACGTGCAGAGTTAGTTGCAAGATTTTTTGGCAAGCATATGCGCGAGATAAAAAGGGGCCAAGCACACAGCTTGACCCCTTACTTTTTGATGAAATTACGGCTAGGAAAAAACTATGGCGAGAAAAAATTACGTTTAGACAATAGCCGTAGCCAATAGGCATTAGGAGGCATGGGCACTAGGAGGCGTGAACAGTGCTTTTGATTTCGCCCGTGCAATGAGGGCAGCGCGTGGCTCCCGCTTTGACCTCTTCAAGGCAGTGTGGGCAAACCTGGGTGGGAGAGTCCGTGGATTCTTTTTTGTCCTTCATGAATTTGTTGATAGCCTTTACCAGTAAAAAGACGATGACGGCAATAATCAAAAAGTTAATGATTGCAGAGATAAATGAGCCAAAGTCGATGCCATGTTCAGTGCCTGTAACGGGGATGGAAAGCCCCGATACTTCTGTGCCGCCGCCGCTTATGAGTTTAATGAAAGGATTGATAATGTCATTTACCAGTGAATTAACGATTGCCATGAAAGCGCCGCCGATGATGACACCGATGGCCATATCCATAACGTTGCCGCGAGCAATAAAGTCTTTAAATTCACCAAATAACTTTTTCATGTAACAAAATCTCCTTCAATATTTGATGTACTTCAAACCGGTTTGATGCTTCAAACAGGTATGACCTGTATCGGCAGACGCTTGATAGAACATAAAACCGCCTATCGTGTCAGTCCGTAGATGCGCGAGAATTTCTCAACAAGGTAGCTGGTGAAATATCCCACATCAAAGGGCTCTCCGGTGGCTGAGGCAATAAGCTCGCCTGAGTCCTTTGCACGACCCCACTTCCAAATTCTCTGCCCGAGCCACTCGCGAATGGGTGCAAGGTCTCCCGAGGAACAAACCCCATCAAAGTCCATGCCATCCTCAATCATGGCGTGCTTAAACTGAGCACCAAAAGCACTACCCAAAGCATAGGTGGGGAAGTAGCCAAACTCGCCCCAGCTCCAGTGGACATCCTGAAGTGCACCATGGGTGTTATCGGGCACCGTAACGCCAAGATAGTGGTGGTACTTCTCGGCCCAAAGTTTTGGAACATCGACCGCCTTTACTTCTCCAGCAAGAAGCGCCTGCTCAATTTCATAGCGGACAAGAATATGGAGCGGATAGGTGAGCTCGTCGGCTTCCGTACGGATAAGACTTGGCTGCACCTTGTTGGCTGCCGAGAAGAGCTGAAACGCGGTAACGCGTGTGAGCTGACCGGGGAAATGCTTGCGCATGAGCTGAATAAGCGGCTCGGCAAATGCTTCAGAGTGCCCGACGTAGTTTTCAAAGAAACGCGACTGGGACTCGTGCATGCCCATTGAAGTGCCGCCTTTAAGGGACGTAAAGCGATAATCCCAATTAACTCCCTGCTCATAGAGGGCATGACCGTTTTCATGAAGCATGGAATATACATTGGAGAGAAGATCGTCCTCATAGACGTGTGAGGCGACCATAACAAAGCCAATGCCAGGTCCTGCGGTATAGGGGTGCTCCGTCTTGCCGAGCCAGAAAGCGTCCCGGTCAACGCCTTGCATCGCTACGATGTCTTTTGCAAGGTTCCACTGACGATCCACATCAAAAGATCCCTCAAGAGGCTTTGTGCTGGGCTGGTGCTTTGAGGCAGCACAGTCGGCCACGAGAGGAACTATGGTGTCCTTAATCTTGGTAAAGAATGAATCATAAAAGGCCCGGTTGCTTCCGTGCTCAAAATCATTGAGGAGTACGTCGTACGGGTCTTTTTCAGCATCACGATACTGTGCAATATCAATCTGACCTGCAACAAGTTTGTCGAGATAGGGAGCAAAGAGATCCCAATCATCTGCATTCTTTGCTTTCTCCCACACGTCGTTTGCTTCGGTGGCAAGGCGTACAAAGTTGCTCTGTACCTCGGGAGGTACATCCACCAGTTGCGCCCGGTCGCGACGAAGAATCTTCACCTGTGCGCGATGCGTCTCGTCAAGTACGGCGCGATTCTCATGAAGACGGTCGAGCAGAGCTCCCACTTGAGGGTCAACAAGTAAGGCTTGCATTTGCTCACCAAGGATGGCAAGGGCTTCTCCGCGTTCCTCGGTTGCTTTTGCGGGGTCAAGGCAGGGTCCAAACGAGCTCAGTTCTTCGGCGCTGTAACGGAGCGCAAAGATTTTTTTCTCAAGCACGTCAAGCTCTGCTATATCCTGACGTGGATTAGAGAGTGCTGCATTAAGGGTGGTTTTGCTCTTCTCGCTGTCCATAGTTCCTCCTAAAGTGTATGTCCGTACCCATGACACAGGTATACGTTTTTAATTCATTCATGCATTTTACGCGACGGAGACCTTCTTTTGCGCGATACTTACATAATTAGAAAGATATATGGCATGTGTGTTTTGTTTTTTGCGGGCGTACGTCGCGAGCGTGCGATAAAAACGTTCGTGAAGACGCGAGAAAAGCACAGGTCTATTGGGATGGGGAGAGTTTTGGATGAGTGACAGTAAGATCTCATTTGACGAGTGGGACGGGTTGTATGCCGATCGCATCATGCAGATGCGCCGCAGTGCGGTGCGCGACTTATTTGCGGCAATTTCGCGCCCGGATGTCATTGGTCTTTCGGGAGGCATGCCGGATATCTCATCGCTTCCCCTCGATGAAGTGGCTGAGTGCGCAAAGCGGTGCGTTACCGTTGAGGGACTCAAGGCTCTTCAATACGGAAGCTCTGACGGACGCATAGAGTGTCGGCGGACCGTTTGTAAGATTTTGGCGGTTCAAGGCATTGAAGCAAAGTCTGAAGACATGATTTTAACTTCGGGCTCTCAGCAGGCCCTCGATTTCCTGGGGCGCGTTTTTATAAATGCCGGAGACGATATTATCTGCGAGGGGCCCAGCTACCTGGGCGCTCTTCAGGCATTTTCGGCATATCAACCCCGTGTTCATTGCATAGAGATGGATGAGGACGGGATACGGGTTGATTTGCTTGAGCAAAAACTCCAAGAGCTTAAAAGTGCCGGCAGACGTCCAAAATTCATCTATGTAATTCCGAATTTTAACAATCCTTCAGGTATTACCATGTCGCTCGAGCGCAGACATCTCTTGCTTGAGCTGGCGCACCGGTGGAACATACCGGTGGTGGAAGACGATCCGTACGGTCTTATCCGCTATGAGGGACAAGACCTTACGCGCCTCAAGGCTATGGATGACCAGGTAATTTATCTTGGAACGACATCAAAGATTTTTGCCCCGGGCCTGCGCTTGGCGTGGATTGTGGCTCCGCATCATTTTCTTGAGCGTATCAACCTTTCAAAGCAAGGGGCGGACCTCTGTACCAGCCCTTTTAATATGGTACTGGCTGAGCATTATTTTAACGAGGTGGATTGGCAAGCCGCCCTTGAGGTTTCCAAAACACGCTACCGGGAGCGCAAAAACGCCATGCTTGCGGCATTGGAGGAGTTTTTCCCGGAGGACGTCTCGTGGACGCACCCGGAAGGCGGGCTCTTCTTATGGGTCAGCTTCCCGCCATACTTTGATACAAACCAGCTTCTTCCGGCGGCTCTTGAAAAAGGCGTTGCCTATGTTCCGGGAACCAACTGCTATCCGGATGGTCGCGGGGCATCAAGCATGCGGCTGTGTTATTCCTTTGAGACGCCGGAACATATTCATGAGGCAATTAGTCGCCTGGCTTCTTGCGTGCAGGACCGTATGGCGCTCTACCGAGCATTTCGGGAGGCAGGCGCATTGCCTGAAACTGCTTCGACCAAACACTCATATCGCCAATAGACCAAAAACAGGAGGTAGTCGTGGCGTCTAAAGTTGCTGTTATTATGGGCGGGACCTCATTTGAGAGGAACTTCTCGCTTCTTTCCGGTCGTTTGGTATCGGAATCACTTGCAAGATCCGGTTTTGATGTGCTGACGCTCGATGCCGATGCGCACCTTGTTGATACGTTGCGTGCGGAGAAGCCCGACGTGGCTTTCATCTGCATGCATGGAGCCGGTGGAGAGGATGGCGCGGTACCTGCGCTTTTGGAGTTTTTGCGTATTCCATACGTGGGGTCTCGTCCCGCATCATGCAGGGCCGCATGGAACAAAGCCGACATGCCCTTTTTAATGCGCCGTGTGTATGGCAAACATGAGTCTTTGGTGGTCTGGCCGCCGCAGTTGGTGCTCCCCGCCAGCGCGTTTAAGGACCTCGGTGCCGCAAAGGCACTGGACATCATCCCCGAGCGCCTGGGTGGCGGCAGCGGTTTTCCTCTGGCGGTAAAGCCGGTACACGGCGGATCTGCCATGGGTCTTTCTCGTGTCGATAAGCCCGAGGATCTTGGACATGCCCTGATGGGTGCCCTTGCCTATGATGATTCCGTCATCATTCAGCATTGGGTCGAAGGCGTTGAGGTCAGCGTGACCGTTCTTGGCATTCCTGGTTCAGAAAAAGTTCTTCCGCCCGTGGAGATAGAGGTTAAGGAAGGCATTTACGATACGGATGCACGCTTGGAAACCTCTCGCGTCAATCACTTCTGTCCGGTTCGGGATGAATCTCTCGCGGCTCTTGGAAGTAACGTTGACAACGCTCGCGTAGCATTGGAGCAGGCTGCGTGTGAGGTATACCGTGCGTATGATTGTCGCGACTTTGCGCGTGTTGATTTTATTTGGGACGGTCATAAGGTTATGGTTATGGGTCTCAAGACATTCCCGGGGCTGACCGAGACTTCGCTGGTTCCTATGGCCATTGAGGCAGCTGGCCTTAATCTTGATGAAGTTCTTGCTCATCTAGTCGTTGGCGCGCTTGAACGTGGTAATTAAGGATAGGAGAGCACACATGCAGTACGTACTTGGTATCGATATTGGTGGAACAAGTATTAAGATTGGCCTGTTTACACCAGACGGAGAACTTTTGACGGAGGAAAAAGTTCCTACACCTGCGCTTACGTCACCCGAAGCGTATCGTGTTGTCTGTGACTCTCTTGAAGAGATTGTTGCGTCGCGCTCCGGTAAGCCGGAAGATGTCATAGCGTGTGGATTGGATATTCCGGGTCCGGTGGCCGATGATGGTACCGTCGGGCTTCTCGCCAATGTTGAGATCAATCCCGAAGGCTTGGTGCAGGCCATCAGTTCGGCGCTCCCCAATGCCACGGTTGCCTTTGTCAATGACGCCAATGCGGCGGCTCTTGGTGAAGCATGGGCGGGAGTTGCGGTAGGGGTGCCTTCGTTTGTGCTGATTGCCATTGGTACGGGCGTCGGTGCCGGCGTGGTTGCCAATGGCAAGCTGGTAGCCGGTGCGTTTGGTGCCGGTGGTGAGATTGGTCACATTACGGTTGAGCCCGATGAGCCCAAGACGTGCGGATGCGGTCGCCACGGCTGTCTTGAACAGTATGCCTCTGCGAAGGGTATTGTGCGCCTCTACCTTGAGGAATGCGAAGCTCGTGGAGTGACTCCGGTGAGCATTGAGCATGAAACGGATACGATTTCCGTTTTCCGCGCGCATGCGGCGGGCGATGAGTGCGCAACCATTGCCATCGATAAAATGTGCTCGTATTTGGCTCGTGCCATGGCGCAGGTGTCGTGTGTGGTTGATCCGGCCATGTATTTGATTGGCGGTGGCGTTGCCGGTTCATTTGCGACTTTTGCAACGGAGCTGCGGAGCCGTTTTGAGGAGTATGCATTGCGGGTGAGTCGCCCCGTTCGTATTGAAGCAGCAAGTCTTGGTAACCAAGCTGCCATGTATGGGTGCGCATACGAAGCACTCCGTCTGCGCAAAGAGCGTTTTGGGGATGAGATTCCTACTGAGCGCTCCATCGATCACTCCGCCTAATGCGAGGATCAAGATCAAGAGTATCTGCGGGTTTTATCTTGATTTGCGAAATCGGGATTGCGAAACCCATATTCGGAGAAGCTCAGAGAAGCCCGAAGAAGCTCGGAGAAGTTCAGAGAATAATGAGTTTCCGTCATCAAGGGTTTTCTCGCAAGGTAATTTAGGGTACTGTATAAAGGCTATTTATTCTGTACGTAAACAAAGGAGAGTGCACATGTCCGGACACTCTAAGTGGGCAACAACAAAGCACAAGAAAGCAGCTATCGACGCCAAGCGTTCCTCGCTGTTCTCCAAGCTTTCTCGTAATATTACCGTCGCTGCAAAGATGGGCGGCGATCCTAACCCTGATAACAATGCGACTCTTGCCGCAGCGGTTGCACGTGCGCGCATGGTTTCAATGCCTAACGCAAAGATTAAAGCTGCCATTGATAAGGCCTTTGGTGCCGGTGCCGACGCGGCAGTCTACGAAGAGATTGTCTACGAGGGATATGGTCCTGCGGGTATTGCCGTGTACGTTGATTGTTTGACAGACAACAAGAACCGTACCGCTGCCGACGTTCGCTCTGCATTTACGCACTCGGGCGGCAACCTTGGCACGGCGGGTTCTGTTGCGTTCCAGTTTGAGCGCCGTGGCTCCATTGCGGTTGACAAGGTTATTGTTTCCGATGATAAAAAAGTTGCCGATCGTGATAACGCTACCGATGAGGATGAGTTCATGATGGCCGTTGCTGAGGCCGGCGGCGAAGATTACGAAGATGCCGGCGAGCAGTGGATTGTATGGACTGCCTATGACAAGATGCAGGATGTCCAGAAGGGTCTCGAGGCTCAGGGTATCGAGGTAAAGGGTTCCGAGCTTACGATGGTTCCAACCACCCCAACCGATGTGTCCGTTTCCGATGCCAAGAAGGTTCAGCGTCTGCTTGACAAGCTCGATGAACTTGATGACGTTCAGAACGTCTACAGCACCATGAACGTTACCGACGAGATCGCGGCTGCCTTAGAAGAGGACGAGTAAGTACAGAGCAGCCTTGCTCTTAGGCAGCCCGACTTTTCTTAGTGGTTTAGTTTCATTTGTAAATCCGAGAAGTGCGCACGTGCTTCTCGGTTTTTTTATTTTGCGTGAAATGCTTGGGTTCTTTGGTTACCTTTGGTGCCGTCAACTTGGCGCCGCTAGGGTGATGTTAAGTTGATGTCGTCATAATAGCGCTGCCAAAACAGCGCTGCCAAACTTGCTGCAAGTTAGGCACGATTTGCCATATTTGCAGCAAGTATGGCTACATTCACCAAACTTACTGCAAGTTTGGTTATTTTTGCCACATTTGCAGCAAGTTTGGTTAACTCAAGACCAACTTGGCGCATTCCCGGCAGTCCTACAAAATTCCGGCAGCACTACAAAGGGTGAGCGATAAAAGTGTGAGCGACAAAATAGTAAGCGACAAGAGAATGGTGATAAAAGCGTGAGCGACAATAAGGGTCTTACAACCTGCCTGCCTCATGGTCGCGTACGGCAGCTTTAAAGACGGCGGCGTCTGTTTTCCAAGGTACACGTTTGCCGCAGATACTTTGGAAATCTTCGTCTCCCTTGGCGAGAAGATACACGATGCTTGGACGTGCATCGGCATAGGCAAGACGTACGGCCTGACGAATGGCCTCCTCACGGTCGAGGATAATCTCATACGATGCACCCTCGGGTGTGGCTGCGGCCATCTCGGCGCAGATCTCTGCCGGATCGTCAAAAGCAGGGTCTTCGGTCGTATAAATGAGATGGTCGGCCCATTTGGACCCTTCTTCCGGAAGATCGCGGCGCCGCTCCTGTGCCTTGCCGCCGACAGCCCCTAAAACAACATATCGGCCATAGTTAGGGAATTCCTGTGAGGATGACGAGAAGAGCTTCTGGTAGGCAAGGCGATTGTGTGCATAGTCAACGAGAGCCGTGACCTTGCGATCCTTGGTGGGGATAAGCTCCATCCGACCGGACACGTGCGTATTGAGCAGAGGGTACTGGAGCTTCTCGCCAGAAAACCCAAGCAAGCTGGCAACGGTGATGGCAGCAAGAGCATTATCAACGTTAAAGAGGCCGGGCATGGGAATGGAAAGAAACCCGGTCCACGTGGGAGTATGAGCGCGGAAGGAAACGACGCCATATTCGGATGAAATATCATCTGCCCAAACGTCCGCTTTGGGGTTAGTGGCAGAGAATGTGCAGACGCGCTGACAACACTCGGGATTGCGCTCGTGAGCTGCGTGAACGTGTGCCATGACGTCTTCGTAATGCTCGGTATCTCGGTTGACGACAGCCGTCTTTGCCATATCAAAGATTTTCATTTTGCTGGCAAAATAATCCTCAAAGGTGGGATGCTCAACAGGGGATATATGATCTCTTCCAATATTAAGAAAAACAGCAACGTCCAGATGGAGACCATAGGTGCGGTCGTATTTGAGCGCCTGGCTTGAGACTTCCATTGCCATATACGTGAGGCCGCATTTTTGCGCGTTTGCAAGGTGGCGCCAGAGTTCAGGGGCTTCCGGCGTTGTATTGTCGGGTTTTCCATGTTCAATGCCGTCAAAGATTTCAATGGAGCCCATAATGGCGGTTTTTTCGTAGGGCTCATCGCCGTCAAGTATGGCGCGCAACATGCACGCGGTCGTAGATTTACCCTTGGTGCCGGTAATGCCGATCATGGTGAGACTGCGATCAGGGTGTCCCGTAACGTATGCTGAAGCCTCTGCCATGGCGCGTCGCAAGTTTGCATCGGTTGCGATAAGCGCCGGTACGGTAGGTGCGATTGCCTCAAGCTCGGCGGCGTGAGATTCTGCGCAAAGGTATGCCGCGGCTCCCGCCTCAAGGGCGCTTTTTAAGAACTCCGGTTTAAATGCAGCACCTTTGCAGACAAACACATGACCTGGTTTAATGATGCGAGAATCATGATCAATGCCGTATAGCGCTATTGTGGCGGCATCCTCACAGTGCTTGGAGCGCACCAAAAGGTTTTTCTCGGCAAGGTATGAAATGAGCCCTGATAGATAAAGCGTCATGTGCAGAAACTCCCGTCGGCGGTGCTTTGATAGACACAAAAACTTACTTTCAGTGAAAGTATACCGCCGGTTTGATAATGACGCGCGCGCAAGCCTGAAGCTGTGGTAAACTGCTCAAGTCACGGGCGATTGGCGCAGAGGCTAGCGCAGGTGCTTTACACGCACAAGGTCGGGGGTTCAAATCCCTCATCGCCCACCAGAAAAATCGGCGCGGTTCTCGAGTATTCGACTGCTTGAGTGCCGCGTTTTGCAATTATAGAGGGATAGAGGGAGCTCACATGGCTGATACGGGAATTGACGTCTCTGCGCTTGATCCTGAGCGCACGATTGTGGTGGCAACGGGCAATGCGCATAAACTGGTTGAAATTGAGGCTATTCTCTCAAGCGTCATGCCGCGTGTAACCTTTATTGCCCTCGGTGAACTTGGCGATTTTCCGGAACCTGAAGAAACGGGGACTAATTTTCGCGACAATGCACTGATAAAGGCGCTGGCGGCACTCGATGAAACACCTTTTTTTGCGGCCATTGCGGATGATTCGGGATTGTGTGTCGATGCGTTGAATGGTGCTCCGGGAATCTATTCTGCCCGCTATGCCGGAGAGCATGGAAATGATGCCAAAAACAACGCTAAGCTACTCGAAGAGCTCAAGGATGTGCCAAGGGAAGATCGTACGGCGCGTTTTCACTCTACCGTGGCGCTTGTGTACAGAGACGGAAACGTGCTTGTTGGTGAAGGGGATTGTGAAGGATCTATAGATTTTACGCCTCGTGGCGAGAATGGCTTTGGGTATGATCCGCTCTTTTTGCCGCAAGACGCTCCGGGGAAAACTATGGCAGAACTCACCTCTGAACAAAAGAATGCTATCTCTCACCGATTTCATGCGCTTCAAGCCCTTGCGTCCCAAATCAAGGGGTAACATAAAGCACTGAGCGCCTGGCGTCCGACACAGCGTTGAGCGCGTGGTGTGAGCAGCACGTGCTGGTTCGAGTATATAGCAGGAGGTTTTCATGAGAATTGTCCGTACACGGGACTACGATGATATGAGCCGCAAGGCAGCAAATGTCATTTCTGCGAAGATTATTTTGGAGCCCGAGTGTGTGCTTGGTCTAGCCACCGGTTCCACTCCCATTGGCACGTATCGCCAGCTTGCCGAGTGGAACAAAAAGGGGGATTTGGACTTCTCTCAGGTAAGTACCTATAACCTGGACGAGTATCGAGGACTTTCTCACGACGACCCTCAGAGCTATCACTACTTTATGAGGGAGAACCTTTTTGACTTGGTCAACATTGATATCGCCAACACGCATGTGCCCGACGGTTCGAACCCCGATGTGGAGGCTGCGTGCCACGAGTACGATACGATGGTTGCTCAGGCAGGGTATCCGGATTTGCAGCTTTTGGGTATCGGCCATAACGGGCACATCGGTTTCAATGAACCTGCCGATTATTTCTCCAAGGGCACCCATTGTGTCGATTTAACCGAGAGCACCATCAAGGCAAATAGCCGCCTTTTTGAGCGGGAAGAGGATGTACCCCGCCAGGCATACACTATGGGCGTTCAAACCATTATGTTTGCCCGGGCGATTCTTATCCTTGCTTCAGGGGAAGACAAAGCGCAGGCGGTATATAACATGTGCTACGGGCATGTAACGCCGCAATGCCCCGCTTCCATCCTGCAGCTTCATCATAACTGTACCGTTATTGCCGACGAAGCCGCACTTTCGCTTTGCCCGGTTGAGTAGTGCACAAGAATAACTGCTTCTGCAAGAGGCAGGTAGTGATGAGTCGCACTTCTCGCCACACGCTTTTTGCAGGCGTTGTTATGTAGCTCTTGAGATTACCCCCTAAAGTTCGTATGATAGATACTTGGAAAAGTTGTCTATATGCGAATTGTTATGTGTTGGAGGCCAGATGGAAAACGAGATTCCACCAGTTAATCGTGTTGATGAGATTCACGAGAAGCTGAGCGCTCTCCAGGGTCAAAAGGTCAAAGTTAAAGCAAATATGGGTCGTTCGCGCGTTGTTGAGCGCACGGGTGTGTTGGTGCAGGTCCATCCAAGCCTTTTTATTGTTGAGGTGGGTGAGCGCCGCGGGCGTACCGCGCGCCAGTCATACCAGTATGTGGACGTGTTAACCGGGACGGTTGAGCTGTTTGACATTGAATCCGGCGAGCGTCTTTTTGACTTTGCGTTCGAGGAATAACAGCAGGTCGGATGCGCCCATGCGAGGACGCCAGATTGTACAAACTCCCTGTAAGGTTAATCTTCACCTGGGGATTCATGCTGAAAAAGACAGTCGAGGGTATCACCGCGTTGATTCCGTTATGGTTCCCGTGGGACTTTATAACACCATTACCGTTGAAGATGCACCTCAGCTGATAATTACGCATACCCCTGCTCTTGATATAGCGGGCGAGAAGACCGCGGTATGGAAAGCGGCTACTCTGCTGGCCGCAGAACTCGGATGTCAGCCGAATGTTGCCATAACGGTTGAAAATACGATTCCTGACCAGGCGGGACTCGGGGGATCGTCAGCAGATGCCGCCGCTACCTTGCGAGCGTTGGCAAAGCGATGGGGTACAGATGCGTTGGACCCGAGGGTTATAGCCGTTGCGCGCCGAGTGGGTGCCGACGTATCGTTCTTCTTGCATCCCGTGCCGTCGCTTTTGCTAGGTGCAGGCGATACGCTGGAAGAAACGTTTGATGAGTTTGCGGGTATGCCCATTGCGCTGGTACTTCCCAAGACAGAGGGCGTTTCAACAACGGAAGCCTACGATACCTTTGATGCAGCGCCAACTCAACCACGTGATTACGGAGAACTTTGTGTGCTGTTGCGATCTGGTGTAACTGAGGAGAAGTACTCCCAGGTGGCGGACCTTTTGTATAACAATCTTGCCATTGCTGCAAAAACGCTTTGTCCTGAAGTGGCGAAAATTGAGAAGTGGCTTTGTGCCCAAGCGGGCGTTTTAGGTGCCATGGTCTCAGGCTCAGGGAGCTGCTCGTTTGCCATTTGTTCTTCACATGATGAGGCGGTACGAGTGGTGCAGGAAGCACAAAAATTGCATGGGTGGCGTGCTTTTGCAACAAAGACCGTTGGTTTTGACGGCTAAATCTGCTAGAGTTTTCTCTTGCAACGGGTTGTGGCTCAGCTTGGTAGAGCGCTCGGTTCGGGACCGAGAGGTCGCTGGTTCAAATCCAGTCAACCCGACCATGAAATAGGCTGCTGGAGTTTCGTATCTCTGGCTTTTAGTGGGTCATCGGCTTATTCCGATGGCCCTTTTCATTTTGTTTTCATTTTGGTGCTCAACTTGCAATCTGACGCTCACGGCTCATTCAAGACCTTACGTCCATGTCAGAGTATCTTATGGTTGATATGGGAGTATCCTTATAAATTGTGGGTTCTTAAGCAACTCGGTAATCTTATGGCATTATTACGGAATGAAACATATATAACATGGGAGATCACATGAATAAGCAACAACTTGCATCGAGAATTTGGGCTTCTGCCAATGAGATACGCTCAAAGATTGAGGCAAGCGAATACAAGGACTACATTCTTGGTTTCATTTTCTACAAATTCCTTTCTGAAAAGGAGGAAGAGTATCTTCTCAAAGAAGGTTTTGATTCTCAAACGATGAAGAACGTGTCAGAGGATGACCAAGAAATCGTTAAATTTGTGCAAGATAACGTTGGTTACTTTATCGCTTATGAGAACCTGTATTCAACGTGGCTCTCCAAAGGACATGACTTTGATGTCTCAAACGTAAGTGATGCTCTGTCTGCATTTTCTCGCCTTGTTAATCCCAGTTATAGCCATGTTTTTGACAGGGTTTTTGAGACGCTTGAGACGGGACTTTCAAAGTTGGGAGATACTTCCGGTTCTCGTACTAAGGCCATATCCAGTCTTTTACAGCTTATACGTGATATTCCGATGGATGCTCGTCAGGGCTACGATGTCTTAGGATATATATACGAATATCTGATCTCTAATTTCGCAGCTAACGCAGGGAAAAAAGCAGGGGAGTTTTATACTCCGCATGAAGTCTCACTTCTCATGTCGGAGATCGTAGCGGGACATCTTAAAGGTCGTCATGAGATTGAAATTTATGACCCTACGTCCGGCTCCGGTTCTCTGCTTGTTAATATTGGACAAGCTGTTGCTAAGAGAAGTGGTAATAAGGATTCCATCAAGTATTATGCGCAAGAGCTTAAAGAGAATACCTACAATCTCACACGCATGAATTTGGTGATGCGTGGGATTAAGGCATCAAATATCATCGCTAGAAACGGCGATACCCTTGAGGACGACTGGCCATGGTTTTCCGAAGGTCATCCTGAGACGTACCAGCCGCTTTTTGTAGATGCCGTGGTATCAAATCCGCCTTATTCACAGAGATGGGACCCTACGGATAAAGAAGTTGACCCTCGTTTTAATGGATTTGGTCTCGCTCCAAAGTCAAAAGCGGACTACGCTTTTCTCCTGCATGACCTTTATCACTTGCGGCCAGACGGTATCATGACAATCGTTCTTCCTCATGGAGTACTTTTTAGAGGCGGGGAAGAAGGGGAAATCAGAAAGAACCTCATTGAACGTGATCATATTGATGCAATTATTGGCTTGCCTGCAAATATCTTTTTCGGAACAGGTATTCCTACTATTGTTATGGTTCTCAAAAAACAGCGCACAAGAAGCGATGTTCTTATCATCGACGCCTCAAAAGGTTACGTTAAAGAAGGAAAGAATAATAAGCTCAGAGCCTCTGACATTCGTCGTATTGTAGATGCCTATGAGTGTCGAGAAGATATAGAGCGCTTCTGTCGTCTTGTGTCTAAAGATGAGATTCGCGGTAATGACTATAACCTCAATATCCCACGCTATGTGGATTCCTCCGAAACAACAGAGAGTTGGGATATCTATTCAACGATGTTTGGCGGTATTCCCGTAAAGGAAGTGGATGCTCTCAAACCCTATTGGGATGCATTTCCTAGCCTTAAGTACGAGCTATTTGAGCAAGTTAATGATGCAACTATGAGAATTAAGGTGCAAGCTATTGCCGAGGCAATAGCTTCTAATGCAGAAGTCGTTTCATATCGGGAACTTTTCAAGGAAAGATTCTCGGACTTTGAACAGTACCTTTATGACGAGCTTATAGATGAGATTGACTTGGTGAGCAGAGTTTCTGAGGAAGATGAGATTACCAAGGAAGTTTTTAATAGGCTATCAGGATTGCCGCTGATTGATCGCTATGACGCCTTTCAAGATCTTGACGATGTCTGGCAGGAAATTTCTATCGATTTGGAAATCCTTCAGACAGAGGGATTCGACGCTACAAAGAAAGTCGATCCTAATATGGTGGTTAAAAAGAAGCGGGGCAAAGATGTGGAAGTGCAGGACGGCTGGGTTGGTCGTGTACTGCCGTTTAGTCTTGTTCAAGACGCTTTTCTTACCGAGGAAGTTTCAAGTCTTGAAAAAAGTGAAGAACGCCTCTCCGCAATAACTGCAGAAATTACAGAGATATTTGAAGGGCTTTCAGATGAGGATAAAGACGCCGCGGGTGATGCGGTAGGAGAAGATTCTTTTGTATCTTCTAAGATATCTGCAGCTCTCAAGCAACTGAAGGATGAAGATCCTTCATCGGCATCTGATGAGGAATCAATTCTTTTCCGGCTTACGCGAGTTGCTGCACTCTTTAATGAAGAAAAAGTTCTCAAGAAGACCATTAAAGACATACATATAGGACTTGAAAAAAAGACGAAAGAGATGATTGAAAGTCTGACGGATGAGCAAGTATGTACTCTTCTTGACGAAAAATGGATTAAATCACTTGTGCATCGTTTTGAAAAGCTGCCTGATAGAGTTATTAATCAGTTGAATGATTTAGTAAAAGCTTTAGGTGAGAAGTACCTAACCACGTACTCAGATATCGACTCACGAATTCAAGAGGCGGAAGCATCTCTCGCGACGATGCTTGGTGAGCTTACTGGTAATGAGTTTGATCTTGCGGGTTTAAACGAACTAAGATCACTTCTAGGCGGTGAGTTGTAATGGCAAATATTCCTGCTATTAGATTCAAAGGTTTTACTGACCCTTGGGAACAGCGTAAGTTGGGTGACGCCGGAAGCACCTACGGTGGATTAAGCGGTAAAACCAAAGAAGACTTCGGACATGGCGACGCGAGATTCGTCCCCTATACCAATGTCTTCGACAATCCCGTGACTGATACAAATCGGCTAGAGGCGGTCGAAATCGACTTTAGCCAAAATGAGGTTAAATATGGCGATGCTTTCTTCACTGTGTCTTCTGAAACGCCGGAGGAGGTGGGCATGTCTTCTGTTTGGCTCTCTGAACAGGAGAATGTTTATCTTAATAGCTTTTGCTTTGGTTTTAGACAAAATCGAACATTCGATCCGTTTTATCTTGCCTACATGCTTAGGTCAAGCTCAGTACGTTCTGATCTAACCCTGCTAGCTCAAGGCATTTCCAGGTTCAATATTTCCAAGAATAAGGTAATGGAACTAAGCGTTCCCGTGCCGGCTATAGGAGAGCAGAAGCTTATCGGACAGTATTTCGCAAATCTCGACAACCTCATCACCCTTCATCAGCGTAAGCTTGAAAAACTCAAACAACTTAAGCAATCCCTGCTTGAGAAGATGTTCGTGTAAGGAAAATCCATGTTATATCAGCCGCCTTTTACTCTCAATAACCAGATGCTCGATTATGTTGCCGACATTGCCCAAAAGGTTGGTCGGGTGGATGCATATGGCCAGCTCAGTCGAAGTCCACAGCTTCGCAAGGAGAACCGTATACGAACCATTCACTCTTCACTTGCTATTGAGAACAACACGCTCTCACTTGAGCAAGTCACGGCAGTAATTGAGGGTAAGCATGTTATCGCACCACCCAAAGATCTTCTTGAAGTGCAGAATGCCATTAAGGTTTATGAGGATATTGATTCGTTCGACCCTCTTTCAATAGACGATCTCTTGCGGGCTCACAAGGAACTCATGGGTGGACTTGTTTCCGAGGCTGGTAGACTGCGTAGCGGCAACGTTGGCGTCTTTGCAGGAGACAAACTTATACATGCTGGCACACCAGCAAAGTATGTCCCAAATGTTCTAGCTGATTTATTCTCATGGCTTGCTTCCGGTGAGGTTCATCCGCTTATAACCTCGTGTGTATTCCATTATGAATTCGAGTTTATCCATCCTTTCCAAGATGGTAATGGTCGTATGGGTAGGCTCTGGCAGACACTTATCTTGAGTAGATGGAACGACCTTTTTGCATGGCTTCCTGTTGAGACGCTAGTTAAGGAACACCAAGAAGACTACTACGATGCACTTGCTGGCTCTGATGAGCAGGGGGACTGCACACGATTTATTGAATTTATGCTTGGTATGATTTCACAGGCGCTCGATGATGTGATTACTTCTGGCAATGATGACGGTATAAATGACGGTATAAATGACGGTATAAAAAATGAAGCAGAAAATATGCGTGAACGATTACTTTTACTTGTGCGAAAGAACCCGAGCATGACTGTTAAGCAAATGGCATCTGAGCTGGGGGTAAGCATTCGTCAAGCCGAGCGAATCGTTTCAAGTTTAAAGCAAGATAAAAAGCTTGTCCGTATTGGTGCCAAACGAAATGGTCGCTGGGAGGTGCGATAGGAATGCCTTCTTCTTGGGAACAGCGTAAGTTGGGTGAGGTGTTCGAGGAGTATTCCAAAAAAGACCATTCTGAGTTACCAGTTCTTACTATCATTCAAGGTGGCGGAACGGTATATCGTGATGAGTCTAATAGAAATCTTCAATATGATACGAGTAGTTTAATCAACTACAAAGTAGTTGATAAAGGCGACTTTATTGTTCATCTTCGCTCATTTGAAGGCGGGCTCGAAAAGGCAACATATTGTGGTTTGATAAGTCCCGCATACCATACATTCCACAGTGAAATTGCTAATTCGAATTTCTATTATCTTTATTTCAGATCGAATCGTTTTATTTGTACAGACTTAAAACAACATGTTTACGGGATTCGCGATGGTCGCAGTATCGATATCGATGGAATGAAAACGATTCCCATTCCTTGGACGACAATTGATGAACAATGTCAGATTGGCATGCTCTTCTCCCAACTCGATCACCTCATCACCCTTCATCAGCGTAAGCTTGAAAAACTCAAACAACTTAAGCAATCCATGCTCGAGAAGATGTTCATATAGAAGTAAGGAATAAAAATGGCAGATATATTTAACTCAGAAGCAGATTTTGAAGAAGCAGTCATAGCGCAACTGCAACGGCATGGTTGGAAGGATGGCGTTCTAAAATATCCTACTGAACAGGAGTTGCTTGACAATTGGGCAAAGATCCTTTTCAAAAATAACAAAGAACAAGATAGGCTTAATGGGTTCCCACTTACCTCAGGAGAAATGCACCAGATAATCGAACAAATTACGGTGCTACGAACACCTATGCGTCTCAATGGTTTTATAAATGGAAAAACAGTTTCCATTAAGCGTGATAACGAGGATGACAAGCTTCATTTTGGTAAGGAAGTTAGCCTTTATATCTATAATCGTCTTGATATTGCAGGTGGCAGAAGTACATACCAGATTGCTCAGCAGCCTTACTTTTCAACCAAATCAAAGATGCTTAACCAGCGTAGAGGTGATCTGACGCTGCTTATCAATGGCATGCCTGTTATTCATCTTGAGCTCAAACGAAGTGGAATCCCTATCAGTCAGGCATGTAACCAGATTGAGAAGTATGCACATGAAGGGGTTTTTCGGGGAATTTTCGCACTCGTTCAAGTATTTGTTGCGATGAATCCAGATGAGAGCATCTATTTTGCCAATCCGGGTGCAGACGGAGATTTCTCGTCCTATTGTTTTCATTGGGGTGATTTCAATAACGAGCCTGTTAATTACTGGAAGGATGTCATACGTTATCTCCTTTATATTCCTATGGCTCATCAGCTTATTGGTTTCTATACAGTGGCAGACGGCAAGGATAATACACTCAAGGTCATGCGCAGTTATCAGTACTTTGCAGCTGCAGGAATCTCTGAGCGCGTAAAACATGCAAAATGGGATAAGAGAGGATCTCGTGGTGGTTATGTCTGGCACACAACTGGTTCCGGAAAGACAATGACGAGTTTCAAGAGTGCTCAGCTTATTGCTGCTTCGAACGATGCTGACAAAGTTGTCTTCTTAGTTGACCGCATTGAACTTGGCACTCAGAGTCTTGACGAATATCGAAATTTTGCTGATGATGCGCAAAGCGTTCAGGCAACTGAGAACACGGATGTCCTTAAAGCAAAGCTTAAAAGTAGCGATCCTGCAAATGCTCTTATCGTAACGTCAATTCAGAAGATGAGTAATATTCATGTTGATGCAGATGGTCTAACCTCGGCAGATCTTGAGAAAATGCGTTCCAAGCGGATAGTTTTTATCGTTGATGAGTGTCACCGATCAACTTTTGGCATGATGATGCAAGAAATACGTACAGCATTTCCGTGCGCTATGTTCTTTGGTTTTACAGGTACGCCCATTCAAGAAGAAAACCAAAAGAAGCTCAATACAACAACAGATATATTTGGGGATGAAATTCACCGCTACAGTATTGCCGATGGAATTCGTGACCACAATGTTTTAGGTTTTGATCCCTATAAAGTGCTTACTTACAAAAATTCTGACGTTCGTACTGCAGTTGCTCTTAGGCAAGCTGAAGCTAAGAGTGTTGAAGAGGCTCTAGATGATCCTGTCAAGAAAGAAAAGTACCTCTATTTTATGAACAAGGCAGAAGTGCCTATGGCAGGTTATACGACAAAAATCGGAAAACATGTGAAAGGAATTGAGGACTATCTACACCCCAGCCAATATCGGGGGAGTGATGGGACAGGTAATGAAGAGCACTTTTCTGCTGTTGTAGATGATATTCTTGAAGGCTGGAATACCCTTTCTCAAGGGGGTATGTTTCATGCAATTTTCGCGACAAGTTCGATTCCTGAGGCTATTACATACTATCGAATGTTCAGAGACCGAGCCTCAAATCTGAAGGTAACAGCATTGTTTGATCCCAATATAGATAATAATGGCGGTGCTATCTTCAAAGAAGACGGTCTCGTTGAAGTTCTTACAGGATATAACGAGCTCTTTGACAAGGACTACACTATTTCCAGTCATGCGCAGTTTAAGAAAGATGCTGCTGCACGACTTGCGCATAAGAGGCCTTATACCGGCATCAAGAGAGAAGAGCAGCTTGATCTTTTGATTGTTGTAGATCAGATGCTTACAGGTTTCGATTCTAAATGGATCAATACGCTTTATTTAGACAAGGTGCTTGAATACGAGTATCTTATTCAAGCGTTTTCTAGAACGAACAGGCTCTTTGGCCCTGAGAAACCCTTTGGTGTAATTCGTTATTATCGCAAGCCTCATACTATGGAGAAAAATGTAGAGAAAGCTGTCAAGCTCTACTCTGGCGATCGCCCAATGGGACTTTTTGTAGATAAGCTTGAAAGAAACCTTGAGTTGATGAATTCAACCTATTTACAAATTAAGGATGTCTTTGAGGCGGCAGGCGTTGAGAACTTCGTCAGAATCCCGGAATCTGAGGCTGCTTGTGCAAAATTTGCGCAGCTATTCAAGACTCTTTCCGACCATCTCGAAGCAGCTAAGATTCAGGGATTTACTTGGGAGCAGCTCGAGTATACGTTCGAAAGTGAGAAAGGCACTACTGTCGTTAAGCTTGAGTTAGACGAGAATGTCTATCTTATCCTTGCCAAGCGTTACAAGGAGCTTTTTACAGGCAGTGAAGGTGAGGGGCCTATCGATGTACCTTTTGATATACATGGCTATCTAACAGAGATTGATACCGGTCGTATAGACACGGAATACATGAACGATAATTTTCAAAAGTGGCTCAAGCGTCTTGATGCAGGCGGAAAAGAACTTGAGAGAGCTCTTGAGGAGCTACATGGTACATTTGCATCCCTCGACAAAGAGCAACAAGTATATGCTGAAAGTGTTATTCATGCTGCAGAGTGCGGTGAATTGGATGTAAGAGAAGGTATGACCTTCCTTGACTACATTAATGAGTTTCAGCTGGAGGGTAAAAACGCACAGGTAAAAGCCATAGTTGATGCCTTAGGAGTGGACGAGAAGAAGCTCAAGGAGCTTATGTCTTATCACGTCGATGAAAGCAATATTGATCAGTTCGGGCGTTTTACTGCTTTGAAGGACACCGTAGATCGCCCTAAGGCACAAAAGTTCCTTTCAGAACGTGAAGGAAAATCAATACTTCCATATCAAGTGAGTATAAAAGTTGATAATTTGCTTCGAAACTTCATTCTGTCTGGTGGATTTGATTTATAGGGATACATGTAAGTAGTTTATTGGCGACCCATCCTGAGATGTTGTTGATTGTCTAACGACCTCTCTATCTTTATCAGCAAGACTATCTTCTAATTGAAGTTAGTCTTGTTTTTATGTAAAGCTAAAGATTCCCTCATCTGCGTAAGTCGCTCTTGCTGTGAGGAAGGGAGGGTCTGATGCTGAGCGATATTACTCAAAACGACCTATTCACGAACTACTATCAAAACTGGATTGCCGTATATAAAGAAGGGGCAGTTCGTTCTGTTACTCTTAAAAAATACCAGCTCGCATACTCTTGGCTCGAGAGACTAGTACCTGATTTAAAGGTTGGAGATCTCACAAGAATTAACTATCAAGCTCTTCTTAATGAATACGCGATTTACCATGAACGTCAAACAACAATGGACTTTCATCACCAGCTAAAAGGAGCAATCCTTGATGCCGTAGATGAAGGTCTTATTGAACGTGACCCAACGAGAAAAGCAATTGTTAAAGGGAAGTCTCCAAGACCTAAAAAGGGAAAGTACCTCAATCAGTATGAGCTCCATCGGCTTATTACTACATTAGAACTTGGGGAGAATATTAACTGGGACTGGCTAATTTTACTCATTGCTAAAACAGGCATACGGTTCTCAGAGGCACTTGCCGTTACTCCTAGAGACTTTGATTTTACAAGGCAGGTGCTTTCGATAGATAAGACCTGGGACTATAAAAATGGCGGCGGATTTGTGGCTACAAAGAATAGGTCATCAAATAGGAAGGTCCAGATTGATTGGCAGCTTATCGTTCAATTTTCAACCTTGGTTCGCGGATTGAATGAAGACGATCCTTTGTTTGTTTGTGAAAAGCGACGTGTATACAACTCGACCATAAACTCCGTTCTTGAGCGCAGGTGTATTGCCGCTGGAATTCCAATCATTTCTGTTCATGGTCTACGCCACACTCACGCTTCGCTGCTATTGTTTGCAGGAGTCTCAATTGCAAGTGTTGCAAAAAGGCTTGGCCATGCAAGTATGAATACGACCGAGAAGACCTACTTGCATATCATTCAAGAGCTTGAAAATAAAGATGTTGATCTGGTAATGCGATCTTTAACCAGCCTCGTTTAAGTCTATTCTGTAGAGCAGACTTACGCTGATGAAGGGTGATGAGATTGTCGAGTTGAGAGAAAAACATGCCAATCTGACATTGTTCATCAATGTACAGAGGCATCATATAACTGTCATAGGCTACCAAACGCCAGTCTGCTCGAGGCATTTTCGAGCCTGCTGATATGTTCGCATTTCTCTGGAAGTGCTCGCTCTGAACGAGTCTATAGAGGAAAGCCCCATCTATTTTCGTAGGCCTCAGAATCCAAAAATCTCCGCATGCAATACCTTTGAACTGCGGATACAACCAATTCATGAGATACGGACGAAGCTTTCCATAAAGGACGTCTCCAGGTTCAAAGAGCAGACCAACTTTGTTGGAGACCTTGTCAGTAAATTCGGACCTCAGCTCACCAGTTCCCGGAACGATATCCTCGTACTCAACTCTTGGTAAACCAAACTCTTCGCTCTGCTGCGTAGATCTATCAATAATATCTCCCAACTTACGCTGTTCCCAAGGATTAGTTGATTTCTATGGATGCTGAGGGTCGTAATGCACTTGTGCTATATAAAGTTTGAAGTAAATGATATAATTCTGTTAGAAAAATAGTAGAATGATTGGATACGCAATGAACATCACCTCTTCAACGGTGCTGAGGAATGACTATACGAAGATTTCCAGTCTTGCGCATGAAAGTAATGAGCCTATCTATATCACTAAAAATGGCGAAGGCGATATCGTTGTGCTCTCCATTGAAGCTTTTGAAGGGTTAAAGACACAACTTGAGCAAAAGGCCATGATTCTTGAAGCGGAAGCTCGCCGTCTTGCAGGCGAGGAATCGTACTCAATCGATGAAGTTGAAACAATGCTTAATGAAATGTTTAGAGATGCCGAAGCATAATATGCTCATTCAACAATCCGCTTGGGAGGATATCCGTCAAATAGCAAGGTATAAGATTAAGGCGGTCGGCCCAAAGTCTGCTGAAAATTTCATGAAGAAAATACTGGACACTATGCGTCTTTTGGAAGAAACACCTTTGCTTGGCCCTCTTCATCATGATAGTGATTTACGACGTCTTGGATACCGCAAGCTGTTTTGCGGAGAATATATCTGTATTTATAAAGTTGTAGAAGACCGAGCAGTTGTCCTCAGGGTATTTCACGGGTCTGAATCTTATAAGTTAAGGATATGAATCAAGCAGGAAATAGACCTTTTACGTGGACTTATTGTGTACTTGATTCATTTCCTGCCTGGACTCACTTCATATTTGTTTCTTGAGGAAACTGCTAATTTCCCCAGACCTTCTCGGCAATACGCTTAACGTGAGCAAGTTTTGCCCACTGCTCGTCTTCAGTCATTACGTTGCCTTCCTCCGTTGAAGAAAAGCCGCATTGCGTTGAAAGACGGAGCTGCTCAAGCGGAAGGTACTTCTCGGCTTCGCGGATGCGGGCGATAACAGCATCTTCATCTTCAAGTTCAGGGAATTTTGAAGTGAGAAGCCCAAGCACGACGATGTGGTTGTTAGCATGCGCTAAAGGCGCAAAATCACCCGAGCGATCGGAGTCGTACTCAAGGAAGAATCCGTCGTAGTTCGCCTGGAAGAGGGTCTTTGCAACCGGGTCATAGCCGCCTGAAGAAAACCACGTTGAGCGGAAATTGCCCCGGCAAATATGTGTGGTGATGGTCATGTCGGCGGGCTTAGACGCAAGAATCCGATTGATGCAGTCAACGTAGTCGTGTGCAACTTTATTGAGGTCAATGCCTAAGGCTTCATAGGCAGCGCGCTTCTCGATATCGCAGAATTCTCCCCAGCTGGTGTCGTCAAACTGCAGGTAGCGGCAGCCAAGGTTATAAAAGGCACGGATGGCATCTTGATACGTCTCGACAATGTCGTCGTAGAGGTTGATCTCGTCTTGGTAGCGCTCGATAGGATGGTAACTCTCTTTGCCGCGAATGCAGGGAATCAGATGCAGCATCGATGGGGAGGGTATGGTCTGCTTAACGAGGTGATTACCGGCGATTTCTTGCAGCCTTTTGAAGTGTTCAAGGAAAGGATGCTCCCCGAAGGCAATTTTTCCCGTAAATGCCAGCTGAGCTCCCTTGGGCTTTGGACCTTTGAACTCAACAGACCAATGTGCCGTATCAACATGCTCAACATTCTGGAGCTCCTCAAGAAAGTCCAGATGCCACATGGTACGGCGAAACTCACCGTCGGTAACGGCGTTGAGACCGATTTCCTTTTCTTTATGGATAAGTTCAGAAATAGCTTTATCTTCCGTCGCAGTGAGTTCCTCACGAGAAATACGACCTGCTGCAAAGTTGGCGCGTGCCTCTTTGAGGTATGCGGGACGCAAGAAACTGCCGACGATATCAAAGGTAAACGGAGGTGTTTTAAGATTCGACATGGATACCCTTTCTGGTCACAAATGAGTGGTACCGGTATGATGGCACGTCGCTTGTCTGTACGGGCGATCGCGGGTGAGTTGCAACCAAAAAGAAATAATCGCGCGGGAGTGCCACGGGCAAGAGCAACACTACGCATAAGAGAACGTCCCGAGAAGATCGACTGTGCGATTTTCGGGACGTTCTTTCGGTTCCATGAGACTCCTTACCAGGAGCTCTCATCGGGACGGCTCTTATGAGCTACTTTCCGTATGTGTAGAAACCCTTGCCGGCATTGATGCCAAGCTCTCCGGCGTCGATCTTTTCTTTGAGCAGCGTAACGATACGATTTTCAATGGTGCCTTCCTGCTGTGCCTTAGGATTGAGCATTCCTACGTTGTAGGCGGTGGTGAGGCCGATAATGTCCAGGATCCTGAATGGTCCTGCAGGCGCACCCGTACCAATCATCCAGGCTCGGTCGATATCCTCAGGCGATCCTACGCCGCCGGCCCAAAGACCCTCTGCGGCTGACAAGAAGGGAACAAGCATCGAATTGAGAAGGTAGCCCGGCTGTTCTTTGAGAACCTTAACGGGAATCATGCGGATACTTGCGGCAAAGACGACAACGAGGTCGAAGTTCTCCTGTGCGGTACCGGCGTGCCCCATTACCTCAGCGAGTGGGTTTTTCCAAATTTCGTTGGCAAAGTGGAGTGCAAGGTACTTCTCGGGACGGCCCGTGTGCTCAGCGAACATACTTGGAATCATGGTTGAGCTGTTGGTGGCGATAACCGTCTTCTCCGGCAAGTGCTTTGCCAGCTCGCTATAAAATGCAATCTTCTGCTTGGGCTCTTCGGCAACGGATTCAATGACAAAGTCCGCATCGTTGAACGCCTCATCCCAGTCGGTAGTGAGCTTGAGATGCGCGTATGCCTCTTCGACGCGACCTTTGAGTTCGTCGAGCTTCTCGGCTGTAATATCCTCTTTGGCAATAAGACCATAGGCATATGCTTTAGGATTGGTTTTGAGCGCCTCAAGGGTGTTCAAATAGATTTCTTTCAAACGGTCAATCTTGGGCTGCGCACGACCGATTGAAGCATCGGTGCGGAGCCAAATAGTAGTGTCGTATCCGCTATAGGCAATTTGAAATGCAATTTGGCTGCCTAAGACGCCGCCGCCCGCAACGGTTACATTTTTTACTTGCGAAATATCCATTGAACTATCCTCTCTCCTTTAATGAGGAATGAATACATGCATCGTCATATACCCGTCGTGAGGGGATTAAGTCGGGCGGAGAAGAGCTATTCCGCAGACGTTATATAAATAAGCGTGAGCGGTAGATTGCAAAAGCCCTATTGCTTTTTACCTGTGGGCGCGCAACACTAATATATGAGTTTTCCTAGACTAACTTATGCGGTATGTCTTTGAGAAGTTACTGCAAGAGTAGTTATCCAAAATAAGATATTCATGTGCTGTTCTTTGGTCTGTACAGGAGGATTATATGGAAAAACAAGGGTCCGAACAGCAGGAAGAGTTACGCGGCTCTCAAGAGAAACGAACCCAACAGCCTCAAGCAAATCCCGTCGCGGTACTGCTTGAGTGGTCCGGTAAAAAAGGGACATACGCCCTTTCGGTTCTTCTCGCCATCATTGGTGTTGCCGGTGGTATGGTTCCTTATTTTGCTGCCGGAAATATGGTTGTCGGTATCTTTAATGCGGTACGAGATTGGTCGTTTTACGTGCAGTGGGCTTGCATTGCAGCAGTAAGCTATGCGGTACAGATTATCTTCCATCATCTCTCAACGACGGTTTCACATATCGCAACGTTTGCAACCATTGCCAACCTTCGTATCCGTCTTGCACAAAAGCTTACCCGTATCCCCATGGGATATGTGCTTGATACACCGTCTGGCACACTTAAACGTCTCCTTGTTGAAAAGGTTGACAGCATTGAGACCACACTTGCCCACGCGGTTCCCGAGCTAACCTCAAATATTACGGTTGTAATTGCAATTTTTATATACTTGGGCGTTCTTGACTGGCGACTTGCCCTCGCAACACTCCTTACTATCTTTGTGGGCCTTGCGTGTATGGCAGGCATGATAAAAGACTATGAGGTGTGGTACCAAAATACCATTACAACAGGTAAAGAGATGAATAATACCTCAGTCGAGTATGTTTCGGGTATCGAGGTAATCAAGGCGTTTGGGCAATCTGCCAGCTCATATGAGAAGTTCTCAAAAGCGGTCTATGCATCCGCGCATGCCTTTATTGACTGGATGAGCCATTGTCAAATTTGGCAGGATGCAATGCTTTCCATTGCGCCTGCAACTCTCGTGGTGGTCCTTCCCTTGGGCTGCCTTTTTGTAATGCAGGGTTCGCTTGAACCTGCGACATTGGTTATGTGCGCGGTACTGTCGCTCGGTGCCTTTCAACCCTTGTATGCAGCCATGAGTTTTGGAGATTCGCTTGCTCAAGTGGGAACGATTGTTGAAGAGATTTCGGAAGTCCTGAACTATCCGGACCAAAAGCGTGCCGAGAAGCCCGGTGTTCTTGAAGGTACAGACATCAAACTCAAAGACGTTCATTTTGCCTACGATGCTAACGAGGTCATTCACGGCGTTGACCTTACCATCAACTCTGGCCAGGTAACGGCATTTGTCGGTCCAAGTGGTTCGGGTAAATCCACCCTTGCAAGGCTTGTTGCGGGCTTTTGGGATCCAACGTCAGGATCGGTTTCAATCGGCGGAAAAGATATCTGTCAGCTGTGTCCGTCTCAGCTTGCCGATCTTGTCGCCTATGTCGATCAAGACAGCTATCTCTTTGACGACACCATTATGGAAAACATCCGGATGGGTCGCAAAGACGCCACGGATGAAGAGGTTATTGCCTGTGCGAAAGCGTCCGGTTGCCATAATTTTATACATTCGCTTCCCGCGGGTTATCAAACGGTGGTCGGTGGTTCAGGTGGGCACCTGTCCGGCGGAGAGCGCCAGCGTGTGGCCATTGCTCGCGCCATGCTTAAAGACGCTCCGATTATTTTGCTTGATGAGGCCACGGCCTACGCCGACCCGGAGTCCGAGGCAGAAGTCGAATCTGCGGTGGCAAAACTTGTGGCGGGCAAGACCTTGGTGGTTATCGCGCATCGCCTTTCAACGGTACAAAATGCCGACAAGATCGTAGTTGTCAATAACGGGACCATTGAAGCTGAGGGTACACACAACCGGCTTATGGATATCTGTCAGCTGTATGCGCGTATGTACCGCGCTCATATCGGCGCACTTGACGAGGCTTAAGAAAGGAGCCGACAATGCTTTCTGTATTGAAAATGTATTTCCAGTTCGGAGACACATATCGCGACAAGCTCCTCAAGGGTCTCTTGTTTACACTTCTGACCTGTATGTTTGAGGGTCTGCAAATTACGGCGCTTTGGATCGTATTCAGCGCACTCACAGCAAATACGCTGTCGAGTCAGACGGCTTTGATCGCATTAGGAGTTATGCTCGTAAGTATTGCGGGGACGTTTGTGTGCTCCCATTTTAAGAGTGAGAATTTTTGCGACGCCAACTTTAGCATGGCCGGTCGGAAGCGAACAGAAGTGGGAGATACGCTGCGTCATCTGCCCATGGGTTACTTTAACGAGAATAGCCTCGGCGAAGTAACGTCCGTCATGACCAATCAGTTGGACGTCATGCAAAACCTCGGTGGTCTTCTGTACATGACCATTGTTGGTGGCCTCGCGTTTTCCTGCATCATTGTTGTATTCTTGCTCTTCTTGGATATACGTCTTGGCATTATATGTGCCCTCACGTTGGTTCTTTTTTGTGCGAGCATGGAGCTTTTGCAAAGATATGTACGTACGACTGCAAGTAAGCTTACGGAAGCCAACACAAAACTTGTCGGTGCCGTTCTTGAGTACGTTCGCGGTATCAGCGTGGTTCGTGCGTTTTCGCTTGTTGATGATGCGGAAGGAAAGTTTTCGCAAACCGTTGACGATTGCCGGGATCAGGCTTTGGCGCTTGAATTTAAGGCACTGCGTTTTTCTATTCTGCAGATGATCGTTTCCAAAGCAACAAGCGTTGCGATGTGTTTGATTGCGGTGGGTCTGTGGTTGTCGGGAAGCCTTGATACTGCCATCTGTCTTACGGTTGTGGTGATGTCGTTTATGATGTTCAGCCGCCTTGAGGCTGCCGGTCGTTTCTCAGCAATCCTTCGCAATATTGAGCTTGCCATGGAACAAACCAACGCGCTTCTCGCCACGCCTCCCATGGACGAAGGTGCGGGTGTCGAGAAGGCCGATGCCTTTGACATAGAAGTTTCCGACGTTACGTTTGGCTATGACGACAGGTGCGTGCTTGACGGTGTGAGCCTTTCCATTCCCGCAGGTAGTTCATGTGCCATTGTGGGACCAAGCGGATCCGGCAAAACAACGCTTGTGCGTCTGATTGAGCGCTTTTGGGACGTGGATTCCGGTACGGTTACTTTGGGCGGCCGCGATGTGCGCGATTATAAGGTTGACTCGCTGCTGCAGAATTTTTCTACGGTTTTCCAGGGCGTATTTCTTTTTGACGATACCATTGAAAATAACATCAAGTTCGGAAGCCCCGAAGCAACGCATGATCAAGTGGTGGACGCTGCTCGCCGAGCCTGTTGTGAGGAGTTTATTCAGGCGCTGCCAAACGGCTATGACACGCGATTGGGTGAGAGCGGCTCTTCACTTTCCGGCGGTGAGCGCCAGCGTCTCTCCATTGCACGCGCCATTTTGAAAGATGCGCCCATCGTGGTTTTGGATGAGGCAACGGCTAATGTCGATCCTGAAAATGAGCTTGAGTTACAACACGCCATTTCGGAGCTTACGAAGTCAAAGACGGTCATTATGATTGCGCATCGCTTGAAGACCGTGCGCAATGCCGATCAAATTCTCGTGCTTGATAAGGGTCGTATCGTTCAGCGCGGAACACATGAATCACTTATGGCAGAAGGCGGGCTTTATGCTGACTTTGTAAACATGCGCGAGAAGACCGTCGGCTGGAAGATTGCGTAAAGATTAGTACGAAAGCAAGAGCTTATCGACACGATGCCTGCAGACGGTCTACGTTTGCAGGCATCGATTTTCATGTATTGGAAGCGGCCACCCCCCGTGGATGCCTTCGTTATAAAAGCGACCCTTTCCTGCGTACATAGAGCGCTTTCACGATGCTGATAAGAACAAGATATCCCAGCATAAGGGCCAAAAGCCATCCAAAGAAGCTCATAGGTAGGCCAACGAGTCCAAGAGCTTCAGAAACCTTGGGAAGATAGGGAAGGACGCTCACTGCGGCAATGCCGGCAACCGTGAGTATCATAAGTGCCGCTGACGGACGGCTTTGAATAAATGGCAGCTTTTCGGTGCGAAGAGCATGTAGGACAAAAGTCTGGGTCCACATGGACTCAACAAACCAGCCCGTCTGGAACGCTGCAATAAAGAGCGCCTGCCCTGTAGCGTTTCCGGCGGCCGCAAGCTCTGCCCACGTACTACCTGCAATGGCAGGGGAAATAACAAAAAACATCAGAGCAAAGGTAAGTACGTCAAAAAGGGAGCTGACCGGCCCAATCCAAAGCATGAATCCCGTGATGGAGCGAGCATCCCAGGAGCGGGGACGTGCCAAAAAGCTTCCGTCGACTGTATCCCAAGGGATTGCGATGCAGGTAAGGGTATACGCAAGTCCCAAAAGAAGAAGCTGTAAGGCGGACATGGGCAAAAACGGGAGCAAAACGCTGGCGACCATAACGGAAAGCACGTTGCCAAAATTTGAGCTGGCGGTTGCTTTGATGTACTTGATGGTGTTGCCATACGTGCGCCGACCTTCTTCAACACCACGCTCAAGAACGAGCAGATCTTTTTGCAGCAAAATGATATCGGCAGATTCTTTTGCCACGTCAACTGCGGTGTCAACGGAGATTCCCACATCGGAGGCGCGCATGGCGGCCGCGTCATTGATGCCGTCGCCCATAAACCCGACAACGTGGGAATTTTTACGCAAAGCCTCAACGACACGGGCCTTTTGCATGGGTGAAAGCTTTGCAAAGAGCTGTGTTTGTTCTACGCGTTTGCGCAAGGCATCTTCGGAAAGGTTTTCAACTTCCTCTCCCAAAAGAAGTGCGTCAACGGTGATGCCCACTTTTTTGCAAACGGCAGCGGCAACGCCTTCATTGTCCCCGGTAAGTACTTTGACGCAGACGCCCTTCTCGCCAAGTTTTTTGATTGCTTCTGCAGCGCTTGCTTTGGGAGGATCAAGAAATGCCAGGTAGCCAATAAGCGTCATATCGGCTTCATCATCAACGCCAAACTCGCCAACGGGCCGAGGATTGTCTTTCTGGGCTACGGCCACAACACGCATGCCTTCATGGTTAAGGTTGTGAACGCGACGTAGCACGTCTTGACGCTGTGCTTGCGTGAGTGGAGAAATATGGGTCTTAAAATTGACAGACGTGCATACGGCAAGAATCTCTTCAACGGCACCTTTAGTAATCATGTGGGTGTTGTTTGTGATGTCTTCTACCACGACGCTCATACGCCGCCGCTCAAAATCAAAGGGAACTTCGTCAACTTTAGTGTAAGAATTGATTAAGTTATTGATGTCAGTAAGTTGTCCGGTGGCGTTAATGATTGCCGAATCAATGAGATTGCGGAGTCCCGTCTGAAAATAGCTATTCAAAAAGGCATAGCGCAAAACATACTCGTCCTCTTCACCGAGGACATTGAGATGTCGTTCAAGGATTACCTCATCTGCGGTAATGGTGCCTGTTTTATCGGTACATAAAATATCAATGGCACCGAGATTTTGAATGGCAGACGGTGTTTTAACAATAACGTCTTGTTTGGCCATTTGCGTAGCACCGCGAGAAAGACAGGTGGTAACAATAACGGGCAGCATCTGCGGGGTAATTCCGACGGCAACGGAGACGCTAAAAAGCAAAGCATCCAGCCATGCACCCTTCATAGTGCCATTGACAATAAATACAATGGGGCACATAACCAGCATAAATGTGACCAAAACCTTTGAGACCGACGCAAGACCAACATCAAAGCTTGTTTTGGTTGCCGGCTGCCGAAGGAGGGCAGACATACGACCCACATACGTGTCGTCGCCTGTTGCGACAACTACGGCGGTGGCGCTGCCCGACTGTACCGTGGTTCCTGCAAAGAGAAGATTTGTGCATTCGGAAAGCGAAAGTGGATAGCGCGTTCCGTCGGCTCTGCGACGTGCGTGAACAACCGTTGGAAACTTCTCTACGGGCTCGGATTCTCCGGTCAGGGCTGTTTCGTTGACGAAAAGATCTTTTGCATCGAGTACACGACAGTCAGCAGGTACCATATCTCCGCTGGCGAGAAGCACTAAATCTCCAACAACCACATCCGCAAACGGAATTTCTTTGTCGAAGGACGAATCGGCGCTGGGTGTGTCAGCGGTGCCGGTAGGGGCGTTGGATGTACCAACGGCGCTGGTAGAGGCATGGGATGCACTGTCGGTGGCGGCATCGGTATGGGGTACGCTGTCGGTGGCGGTATGGGACGTACCATCAGTAGCGGCGTTGTCATGAGGAGTTTCGGTATGGAGAACTTCAAAATCATCAAAGTTGATTGGACGACGTCTAACCCGTGTGGTGGCAGTGACCATCTGTAAGAGTGCTGCGGCGGCAGAAGCTCCTCTTGAGCTCTGCACAAAATCAATGATGCCCGAGATAAGCACCATAATTGCGATGATGATAACGGTCGTGGGATCTTGCTCGCCAGAGGGCGCAAGCACAACGTTGGTAATATATGAAATTGCAGCGAGTGCAAGCAAAATGAGTGTAAAGGGACTTGCAAAGCATTTCAAAAAACGAATAACCGTAGGATCCTCAACGGTCTCAGAGACCGCATTGGGACCGTTAAGATCGAGCTTTGCTTGTGCAATATCAATCGGCAGGCCGCCCGTATACGCACGTGCCTTGCGGCAAACGCTTTGTTCCGAATGAGTAGCAGCAAAACTGAGCAGTGCACCGAGGTCGCCGCGGTCGAGAGTGCGGTTTGTTTGATTTTGAATTGCGCGCCTTGTTTTAGCCATTGCGCACCTCTGTTTCAAAAATTGTGTCACGTGTGCTGACACTGACTGGCAGATGCGAGAATGTGGCGCGGAGTGGATTGTCCCTATTCGCAGTGCTTAGCTGGCGAGAAAAATGCTGTTGCTGAGGTACTTTAGAACGCACAGTAAACACGGCGGATATGGACAATTTTCCGCCCAAATACAATAACTTCGACTGTGATCAGACATAAAGCACCTCCTTATACAAGGGTTTAAAAGTCACACAAAAAGGCGAGAAGACATTACGAAAATGTTCTTCTCGCCTGTAGCGTAGCGAGATACTGCTGAAAGGTCAAGAGCTTCATGTGCGAACGGTCTATTCTGTACAGTTTCGTGCAGGTGTAACCGTTTACAGCGCAGATCCTACCATAGGGCAAAAACTTGTATCCAAAGCGATTATCCTCTGAAAACCTATGTGAGTATGAGATAAAAGTTCTCAAATAAGCCGTATATTTAGAGAAGGTACAAACATGAAGTGCCTTGGAATTTCAATATATCCCGAGAAGAGCACAAAAGAGGAAATCTTTGCATATCTTGATATGGCGGCAGAAGCGGGCTTCTCTCGTATTTTTAGCTGTCTTCTTTCAGTTCAAGGCACGAAAGAGGCTGTTGTTCAGAAGTTTTCGGACATTAACGCGTATGCGCATCGTCTTGGGTTTGAGATTATTCTTGATGTAAATCCGCAGGTCTTTAAGGAGTTTGGCATCTCGTATGGAGATCTCTCGTTCTTTAAGGAGATCGGTGCGGACGGCTTTCGCCTTGATTTAGGGTTTACCGGAAAAGAAGAGTCATTTATGACATTCAATCCTGAGGGACTGTTTGTTGAGCTCAATATGAGTAATGATGTGGACTATCTCGACACCATCATGAAATACCAGCCAAACAAAAACAAACTTATTGGGTGCCATAATTTCTACCCTCATGGTTACTCGGGGTTGGGACTTGAGTTTTTAACCGCTGTACCGAGCGTTTTACAAAGTACGGAATCAATACGGCGGCGTTTGTAACCAGTCAGGTTCAAGATTCATTCGGACCTTGGCCGGTAACCGAGGGGCTTCCCACGTTGGAGATGCACCGACACATGCCCATGCACCTGCAAGTGGAGCACTACATTTCAATGGGAACCATTGAGGACGCTACCATTTCAAATTGCTTTGCCACGAAAGCCGAGTTTAAAAAAGTCAAATCCCTGCCACACGATCTGGTAAGCTTTGACGTGGAACTTGTGGATTCAATTCCGGCTGTCGAGAAGAGCATTGTTTTGGATGAGCTTCATTGCAACAGAGGGGACGTTTCTGACAATCTGATCCGTTCATCTCAGAGTCGCGTGAAGTACAAAGGGCATACCTTTGACGTATTTAATGCAACCTGCGAACATTCACCGTGGAGACGTTATTATTGATAGCAGCCTCTATGGTCACTATGCAGGAGAGATGCAGATTGCTCGTACGGATATGATCAATACTGGCAAAACAAATGTTGTCGGCCATATTCCAGACGAAGAACATTTCCTGATTGACACCTTACAACCATGGCAGAAATTCCGTCGTCATGAAGAGCTGCGGTAATGTGCTTCAGTCGTGATGATGTGCTTTACGTTTAAGTGAGACGGTGAGACGAATCTGGTCCAAACTTGGTGTTTAGTGGTAGTTTTTTCCGCAAAAACGATGTTTAGTGGTGATTTTTCTCGGATTTGAGTGTTTAGTGGTGAATCAAATCACCACTAAACACCCGATTTGGTACCTTTTTTGAAAAATGTGATTTGTCGGTGGATTTCCGATTTTCTCGATTGTCGGTGAAATAAACACTGACAAAGCGTGTTCTCAGTGCTTTTTCAAGACACTAAGAACACTGATGACAGCGTGGTAGAGGAGTGCAGAAAGAGGCCAGATGATCCAGCTCCTACCCCAGTCATAGGTGATAAAGCTATAGCCAAGATACATGAGTGTGATAACTACATAGTAAGCTTGCGTATATTGCTTATACTGGGCGTAGATAGACTTTTGTTTATTTTTGGAGATTTTCTCGCTATTTGAATAGTCTCCTTCTTGGAGAAGAACATTGTAGCTACTTTTGACAATACCGGAATTAACGAGCAAAAAGACCCCAAAAGCAACCATGAACATGGCGATAAAAAACCCTATTGAGAAGTAAAGACCAGCTTCAAAATACGATGCGATAGTAAAGGGGATAGAGCTCAGGATGGTAAGACAAACTCCGGCAGCTTGCTGAAAAGAGCACAGGGACTTTGTAGATTCAGCGCGTCGCTTAATGGCTGCTTCAACACCATATTGCAGATCAAGGGCATTTTCTTTAAGTTCTTTGAACGGAGAAAGTTTTATATTTTGCATAATCAAAAGGCCTACACCGGCTGCGATACAGAGCATCATAATAGAAACACCTATGATGTTAAGAAGACTGGATGTATTGAACGTACCTGAATTGATAATTGTTAGGTTAAAATCTGCTTGAGTTTTTCCATAGGTAGTAAGCGATACAAGAATCGCAGGACCTATGATAAAAAGCATAACGGCAAAGGCTGTTGTACGAGACGTCTTTACAGTGGTATCCAAATATTCCGTTGCTCGATCTAAAGAAACGCTAATCTTTGTAGAAGGATAGTCGTCTTTCTCATTAGTTTGTGAAGAAGACACGGGAGTAGCGCTCTCGCTTGAGGATTCTGCGGAGTCTAAAGATGTTGCAGTTGCAGGCAAATCTTCCATTTCATCTTTGAGCAGATAGTCGGTTGAGACACCAAAGAGCTCACTCATAGCCATAATCTTTTGAATGTCTGGCATAGCCGCCATAGATTCCCATTTGGAAACGGATTGTCTTGAAACATTAAGCTGTCGTGCAAGCTCTTCTTGTGACCAGCCATTCCGCTTTCTGAGGCTCATGATTTTCTCGCTCAGTAACATGGTTGTTCCTTTCTATCAATGATGGATTGAAGTGTTGAATCGGATTCACATGTGATGATTTTAGAGTAAAAGAAGCTCTGGTTGCATACCACCAAGTGTGGTTGGAAATTTGTCAACCTTCAGTTGCGTAGTAGTTTACCTGCTTTTTAGTAATGAAAAAAGTTACAGTTAACGAGAAATCCAGTGAAGTTCTGCTATCTCTCTATTGAGTTGGCCGTCAGGTTGCCTTTGATCGTCTTGAAGAGATTAAAAGTTTTATTGAGTAGAGGTGCAAAATACCATTCGCAATTCAAAAGTGCTAGCGTAGGCGCGTGAGCCGTACTTTCTCGATAAGTGAATCCACAACCGAACGCTCTGCCGCTTGAGTCCCGCTCTTCATGACGTTTGCGGCACCCGTGGCCATGGCCAGTCGCAGCGTATCTTCTGTCGAGAGACCCTGTGCATCTGCAAAGGCAAACGCCGCCACAACGGAGTCACCGGCACCGACAGTGCTTCCTACTTGGACTTTTACTGGACTTGCATACCAAACTTCATTGGTCGTGGCGTAGACGGCGCCATTGCCGCCCATGGAAACGCAGACAGTGTCGATGCCGCCAGCGACAATCTCGGATGCGGCTGTGGCAATCGCGTCCACATCGGCAAGCTCACGGCCCAGCATGGCGGAGAGTTCGTGATTGTTTGGCTTGGTGAAGTATGGCTTCTGCTCAAGGCCGGCTGAGAGTGCTGCACCATCGGCGTCCAGATAAACCTTCAGCCCGGCGTCACGCAGAGCGCGCGTCCAACGGCCATACGTATCAATGGAAGCTCCGCGGGGGAGGCTGCCAGACAGAACCACAATATCGCCAGCAGAAGTCTTGGAGATAACATCAACAAGTGCCTGTTCAAGTACGCTGTCGGTGACCTCAGGGCCAGGTTCGTTGATGTCGGTATTGGTGCCGCCCTCAGCATCAACAACCTTGAGGTTGGTGCGTGTTTCTCCGGGAACGGTAATTGCCTGAACCTTGATGTTATTCTCGTCAAGAGCGTTTGCAATCCATTGTCCGGTCTGACCGGCAAGAACGGCAATGGCGGTTGACTCTCCGCCAAGTTTTGCAATGACCTTGGATACGTTAATGCCCTTGCCACCCGCGTCCTGCCTGAGCCACGTAATGCGATTTACCTGGTCAACGGCGAAATTTGGTACCCTGACAGTCTTGTCCAGGGCGGGGTTGAGCGTGACAGTGTAGATGCTGGACATGGCTGCTCCTTGGATAATACTCTGAACTTTTGAAACACCCGCCTATGCGTCAAGGGCCTTATAGGTCGGAGTCCACTTGAGTGCGCGGACAGCCGCTTGTACATCGGAGACAGGCTCTCGATTCAATCCTTGTCTCAGAGCTTCTTGAGCAACACCTATGGCAATGCGCTCGGAAAACTCAGTAATGCGCGAGACGGGAGGTAACACGGCAGCTCCGGGCTGTGTGGTGTCAACGATGCCACCGAGAGAATGCGCTGCCAGAGAAATCATTTGATCCGTCAGAAGGCGAGCTTTTGACGCAAGGACTCCAAGGCCAAGGCCGGGATAGATAAGAGCGTTGTTTGCTTGCCCAATCTGGTAGGTAATGCCATTGATTGTGATGTCATCGGATGGAACTCCGGTAGCCACCAGTGCGCGTCCGTCTGTCCAGGCAAGCAAGTCGGCGGCGGTTGCCTCGGCGAGCTTGGTTGGGTTAGACAGAGGGAAGATTATGGGTCGCGTACAGTGCGCGGCCATTTCCCGTACAACCTCTTCGGTAAAAGCTCCGTGAACGGTGGACGTTCCCACCATGATGGTTGGATGGATGGCGCGAACCACCGCAAGCAGCGAACCAAAGTCAGTGCCTTCTTCAAACTCGGAACGTTTGCGGGCAAAGGGGCGTTGTTCGGGTGTGAGATCGTCCATATCGTCAAAGAGAAGGCCCTGGCGATCAACGAGGTAAAATCGACCTCGGGCTTCCTCGCGGCTCATGCCCTGGTCAACAAATTCCTGCAGTACGCGGTTGGCAATACCGCAACCGGCGGTTCCGGCACCAAAACAAAGATAGGTTTGATTCGCGAGCTTCTCGCCCGTGATATTCAGACCGCCTAAGATTCCGGCAAGGGTAACAATGCCAGTACCTTCAACGTCATCATTAAAGACGGGGTAGATGTCTTTGTATTTGTCGAGAAGTACCGTTGCGTGGCTCCGACCGAAATCTTCAAAGTGCAGGTAAAGGTTGGGGAACAGTCGCTCGGCACAGGCTACAAACCGATCGACAAACTCGTAGTATTTCTCATCGTCAATGCGCCTGTGGTGCTCTCCAAGATAGAGGTCGTTGTCGAGAAGTTCTTGTCGGTTGGTCCCTGCGTCCAAAATCACCGGCAGCACGCGGCGTGGGTCGATGCCTGCAGCGGCGGTATAAACCATGAGTTTGCCAACGGAAATCTCAACGCCATTGGTACCCCAGTCACCAATACCCAAGATAGCTTCAGCGTCAGAGACGACGATGAGGTCAATGTCTCGGCCGTCGGCGGCGTTTCGCAGAGAAGTTTCAACGTCTTCGGGATGGTCGGCGGAAAGAAAACAGGCATATTGCGAGTCAACATAGCGCTCGGAATAGTACTCAATATCAGGCGCGATGGTGGGATCGTACACAACGGGCATGAACTCTTCGAGATGTTTGGAGAAGAGGTTATAGAACAGAGTGCGATTCTCGGAAAACAGGCGCATCAGGTAATGGCGCTTTGCCTCGTTGTCGGCCTTTGTCAGATAATTTTCATAGGCCTGATCAGCTTGTTGATCAATGGCCTGTACGCAGGGAGGCAAAAGGCCAACAAGACCGTATTTTTCTCGCTCTTCTGTGGTAAAAGCAGTTCCCTTATTCAAAAACGGGTCGTTAAGTAACTCAAATCCATGCTTCATGGCGCCTCCTTGGCTTGTTACTTTATTACAATAGCACCCTCGGGGTAGGAATACTCTGCATCCGTGGCGATAAGTACATTGTTTCCGGCAGTCTTTGGCGTATCGGGCCATTCCGGGACATAGGCCACATGAGTAAAGACATGGCCAAACTCCTCGACAACTTCAGTCAGCGGAGCAGACTGAGAGCCTTCAAGCGGGCAGCGAATGTCTGCGAGATACAGTCCTCCTTTGCAGAGACGATCGTGTACCAGCTGCGCGCCCTCAGCAGTTTTCATGGGTCCAAGAGGTCTCTTGCCTGCAAAAACTTCATTTACAATAACGGAAAAAGAACCTGATGAAGAGTCCTGCAGCGTCTTCCAAGCATCGCCGGCGACAATGTGCGCACGCCCTTCGGCTTCGGCGTTGCTTTCGTTGAGAACCTCGGTGAGAAAGAAACGCTCTCGTGCCAGCTTGATGATTTTGGGATCAATTTCAACGGCAGTGACATCAAGGGCGCACTTGTGGGCAATGAGGTATTTCGGAAGCGAGAAACCGCCGCCCCCTAAGATGAGCACGCGAGCACGCGGTTCTTCTCGCCCTGCGGGTGTCGGCTGAGGCGTGGTTGCGGCCTGCGCAATGAGGTTTGCCATGAGGCGATGATATTCCACGGCAAGCTCGGCTCTGAGGTCTTTTGGAACATAGCTTACTGATTGGTAGGTACCGTTGACATTGAGGAGCCGGACGGGAGTTTTGTCTGCGTCAACGGAATCAAACACCATTGTGACTCCAAATTTTGTGCGCGTAACAAAAACGCCACGAAGGCGGAGAATCCAGAGAAAGAGCAGGTAAACAATGGCAATTACTCCGCCAATGCCAAACGACCACAAAAGAAGCTCTTGTAAATCACGTGTCAACATACGAATTCCTTGTTATTCCGTTGCTTTCTCGGTTATACTAGCGGATGCGACATCGCGCGTGTGCGTGATTTTGCGTTATATCTAAATTGTCACGGAGGTTGTTTCTATGATTCTTGGTCTTGGTATTCCTGAGATTCTCGTTATTCTCGTTGTCGTTCTTGTCATTTTTGGGCCAAAGAACCTTCCAAAGCTTGGTAAGTCACTTGGTCAGACGGTTAAGTCTGTCCGTGAGGGCATGGAAGAGGATCTTGATGGCGATAAGGACGACAAGAAAGCTTCCAAAAAGGAAGACGATGACGTTGATGTAGAGATCGTTGAAGAAGAGAAGAAGTCCGAGTAGGACTTCGTACGTGAGTTTCACACGTACGTCTTAGTTATGCCCGTTCACCATCTACAGAAAGAAACTGATGGATACCACTAAAGAAATCGTACTTACCCCTGAAGGTCGTCAGAAGCTTGTCGATGAGCTTGCATATCGTGAGGGTGAGAAGCATGACGAGATCGTTGAGCGCATCAAAGAGGCTCGCGGTTTCGGTGACCTTTCCGAGAACTCCGAATATGATGCGGCGAAAGAAGAGCAGTCCCACAACGAGTCTCGCATTAACGAGATTCGCCAGATTCTCTCGGTTGCCAAGGTTGTTGAGGGAGACAAAAAGCGCAAAATTACCGTTGCAATTGGCACGACCGTTGAGCTTGAGGATGCAAAGGGCAAGAAAGCCAAGTACGTTATTGTAGGTACCACAGAGACAAACTCTCTTGAGCACAAGATTTCAAACGAGTCGCCCGCAGGGGAGGCACTTATCGGCCACAAGAAGGGCGACGAGGTAGAATTCACCACGCCAAACGGTAACGTGAAAAAGTACACCATCACCGCAATCACCCGATAGACCGGCCAGAACAGAAAAGGGTTCGCCCCGCGTCTGTCCGGCGCGGGGCTTATTTATTGATAATTTCAGGAGGATACATGTCGGAACACGCACAAAATGCTGACACAAAAAACGCCGCTGCCGAGAAGAGCAACGTCGAGGTGTCCGTTAACGACGAACGCGCTCAGCGCAGGGCTCGCCGTCAGGCTTTACTTGATAGCGGCATAAATCCGTATCCCATACAGTCCGAAGTTACCGCACACGTCTCTGAGCTTGAAGATCGCTATGCGAGCCTCGAAAACGGCGAGAGTACCGAGGACGAATATTCCGTTGCAGGTCGCGTGCGCGCCATTCGCAACCAGGGCAAAATAGCCTTCGTCGTCATCGAGGACTATACCGGTCAGCTGCAGTTGTTCTGCCGCATTAACAACCTCGATGAGGCAAGCTGGGATCTTCTGGGCATGCTTGATTTGGGCGATATCATAGGCGCAAGCGGAGCGGTCATACGTACACGCCGCGGTCAGCTTTCCATTGCGCCGACTCGCCTTGTGCTGCTTTCAAAATCGCTGCGCCCGCTGCCGGAAAAATTCCACGGCCTTACCGATCGTGAGGTCAGGTATCGTCAGCGCTACGTTGACCTTATCATGAACCCTGAGGTACGTGACGTGTTCCGCAAGCGTTCGCAGATTATCTCCATTATCCGTCAGCACATGGAAGACGACGGTTACATGGAGGTTGAGACCCCCGTCTTGCAGGAGATTCTTGGCGGTGCCAATGCAAAGCCGTTTATTACGCACTACAACGCCTTGAATACCGAGAATTACCTGCGTATTGCTACCGAGCTGCCCCTCAAGCGTCTGATTGTGGGCGGCCTTGAGCGCGTCTTTGAGATTGGTCGCCAGTTTAGAAACGAGGGTATGGATCTTACGCACAACCCCGAGTTTACCTCCATGGAAGCGTATGCTGCCTACTCTGATTTGGTCGGTATGCGCAAACTTTCTCAAGAACTTTTCCAGGATATCGCTCGTCATGCCTGCGGCTGCGAAGCTGGCCACGAGGTTATTACGTTTCAGGGAACGGAGATTGACCTGTCGGGAGAGTGGCGTGTGGCATCGCTTTCTGAGATTGCATCCGAGGTCACGGGCGAGAATCTTTCCATCGATACCCCCGTTGAAAAATTGCGTGAGGTGCTTGATCGCTTTGATATCGAGTGGAACGTTGAGTGGGGAGCCGGAAAGCTTCTCTTTGAGATCTACGATGAGCTTGGCGAGAAGAGCATCATAAATCCGACATTTGTGTGTGACTATCCGGCAGAAGTATCTCCTTTAACCAAGCGTAAAGACGACGATCCTCGTCTGACTGATCGCTTTGAGCTGGTTATCAAGGGTGCCGAATATGCAAATGCGTATTCGGAGCTCAATGATCCGGTGGATCAAGAGGAGCGGTTTGCGGCTCAGATGGAAGCCAAGCGGCAGGGTGATGATGAGGCTATGGAGTACGACTACGACTTCATTCGCGCTCTTGAGTACGGTATGCCGCCAGCCGGTGGTATTGGCTACGGCATCGATCGCATGATTATGCTCTTCTGTGACCAGCCTTCAATCCGCGACGTTCTTCTCTTCCCGCAAATGAGACCCTCAAGGCCGAACAATACAGAAGCGTATGAGGGTGCAGGAGCCAAAGAAGAGGGCGCATCTGAAACCGCGTCTGAGGCCGCGGCAGAGACTGCTTCTGAGGCAAGCGGCTTCTTCTCGCCAAACGAGAAGATTGACTTCTCCGGGGTGAAAATTGAACCGTTGTTCACTGATTTTGTGGATTTTGATACGTTCAGCGAAAGTGATTTCCGCGCCGTCAAGGTCAAGGAATGCTCGGCTGTACCAAAGAGTAAGAAGCTCCTCAAGTTCGTCTTGGATGATGGAACGGATACGGACCGCGTGATTCTAAGCGGAATTCACGCTTATTACGAGCCGGACGAATTAGTTGGAAAGACTTTGATTGCTATCACAAACCTCCCACCCAGAGCCATGATGGGTATTGATTCTTGTGGCATGCTGCTTTCTGCCGTGAACGAGCGAAACGGCGAGGAAGAACTACATCTTCTGATGGTGGATAACCGCATTCCGGCAGGTGCCAAACTGTACTAATCCGACAGAGGCGCATCAAACTTGTACCAGAGGAGGCAGGCTATGAGGGTCTTACTCTATGGCGTTGGTGTAATCGGTTCATTAACAGCGCATGAGCTTTGCCGCGCTGGAAATGAGGTTACGGTTATCGCAAGAGGCCGGTGGAAAGAGGTTCTGGAGCAACAGGGACTTCAAATTCATGCATACTCTGGTAACAAAGAGTGGACAGATTATCCCAAGGTGCTGGGTGAGTACGATGGAAATACCTATGATGTTGTTTTTTCCATCATGCAAAATCAGCAGCAGACCGAAATAGTGGATACACTAGCTCGTGTTCAGGCAAAGTACGTTGTGCTTGTAGGAAACAATTTGCAGAGTGAAAACATGCAGCAGCGGCTGATTGATTACGGCTGGAATGCGAATCAAATTATATTTGGTTTTCAGACCAGCGCGGGCGTGCGCCATGAAGATTATACGGAGGTAATTACCTTCGGCACTCCGGAACTAACCATTGGCCATGTAAGCAGTGATGTAAGTGACAAAGAAAAAGAGTTCTTTCAGCAGATATTCGCCACCTCCGGCATGAAGGTAACGTTTATGGACGACATGCAAAGCTGGTATCGCTGCCATGTGGCATTCGTTCTTCCAATTGCATATCTTTGTTATCTGCATCATTGCAATCTGCGAACCTGTACCTACCGTGATACGAAAGCATGCATCCGTGCCGGAGCGGAAGCGTATGATTTTTTGAAGTCTATCGGAACTACAATTCGTCCTAAACATGAGGATCGGAATTTTTCCGGAATACGTAGATTGCTACTAACGGCGGTCATGTGGATTGCCGCTAAAACGAAGTTTGGAGATCTTGCCGCCAGCGACCATTGCAGGAATGCTGTCACAGAAATGCAGTTTTTGGATCAGGAATTTAATAGGCTACGGGAGCAGAACCCGTCCTTTGCCATGACAACCTTTGATCAGCTGCGAAACATGATGCCCACCTGGGAGCAGCTGCACCAAGAATACGATGCAGCGGAAAATGATACGCGGGCGATGTGAGCCAATGTGCGTAGGACTGAAGTAGAAGCTCAATGTGCGCAGAACTGAAACAGAAACTACAACAGAAGCCGAAGCGTATGGGACATCAGGAAGTGGAACTGACCTAACCTGACCCGACAACCGGCGCTATGTTTGTATCGCGTGATACTGGGTACATAAACTCCCAAAACGCAACAGAGAGGTTTATCTGCAATGTTCGATAAATTCACAGACAAAGCCCGTAAGGTTATGAGCCTTGCTCAAGAGGAAGCGCGTGGACTTGACCAGCTGTATGTTGGAACCGAACACCTCCTTCTTGCATTGATAAAAGAGGGCGAGGGTATCGCGGCACAAGCGCTTGCAAAGCTTGACGTGACCTATGATGAAACCCTCGCTACGGTTAAGGAACTGACTACCGGTTCAGGAGATCCCGTTCCCGGAGGCCATATCCCCTTTACTCCACGCACCAAGCGCGTTCTTGAAGACGCCTACCGCGAGACGATGACACACGGACAAACATATATTGGCACCGAGCATCTCCTTTTAGGTATTGTTTCCGAGGGTAACGGACGTGCCATGGATGCCCTGCGTACCATGGGCGTTTCCGGCGACGCGGTGCGCAATGCAGTTGAAGAGTTGATTGAATCCGGGATGCCGGGAGGAAGCGGTCCGGCGGTACAAGACGTTCGTATGGATTCCAGTATTTTTGGCATACCCGGTGTCTCTCAGCGCTCAGGTGCAAACAATGACGGCTCCATGCTCGAACAGTTTGGTCGTAATCTGACAAAGCTGGCGTCAGACGGCAAACTGGATCCCGTGATTGGCAGGGATCGCGAAATTGAGCGTGTCATGCAGGTGCTTGCGCGCCGTCAGAAAAACAATCCGCTCATTTTGGGAGATCCCGGTGTAGGCAAGACGGCTATTGTTGAGGGCTTGGCACAGCTTATTGCCTCAGGAAATGTACCCGATATTCTGCGCGGAAAGCAGGTTTGGACGCTTGATCTTGCCAGTCTCGTAGCGGGATCCAAGTATCGTGGTGAGTTTGAAGATCGCATGAAAAAGGTCGTCTCGGAGCTTGAAGAATCCAAAAACGACATTTTGTTTATTGACGAGATTCACACGGTTATAGGCGCCGGTTCCGCGGAGGGCTCAATCGACGCTGCTTCGATTTTGAAGCCGCCTCTTTCACGAGGGGAGATTCAGGTTATTGGCGCCACTACCGCAGAAGAGTACCGCAAACATATCGAGAAGGACGCGGCATTTGAGCGTCGTTTCCAGCCTGTCAACATTGGCGAGCCAAGCACGGATGATACCATCAGTATCATTTGCGGTCTGCAAGATCGTTATGAGAAGCACCACCACGTACACTATACCGAAGCAGCAATTAACGCGGCGGTACTGCTTTCTCACAGGTATATTCAAGACCGTTTCTTGCCGGATAAAGCCATTGACGTTCTGGATGAAGCGGGTGCCCGTGCGCGCATCCATAAAATGTCTCTGCCGCCGGAGATTGCCCAAGTAGATGCCGATCTTGAGCGCGTAAGCAAAGACAAGGCAGCTGCGGCTTCCGTTCAGGAGTTTGAACGTGCGGCACAGCTTCGCGATGAAGAAAAGTCTTTGATTGCCAAGCGTGATGAACTCGAGAAGAGCTGGCGTGCCAAGCTTGACGAGGACATTGTGACCATTGATGAGGACGACATTGCAAAGGTAGTGTCAGGCATTACCGGTGTCCCCGTATCAAGTTTGACCGAAACGGAAGCTTCGCGCTTGCTGCGCACGGAAGACATCCTCCATCAGCGCGTCATTGGCCAAGACGAGGCGGTGATCAAAGTTGCAAAGGCAATCAGACGCTCGCGCAGCCCGCTTAAAGATCCTCGCCGTCCCGGCGGTTCATTTATTTTCTTAGGCCCATCCGGTGTCGGTAAAACGGAACTTGCAAAATCCTTGGCGGAGTTCCTTTTTGGGAGTGAAGATGCTCTGATTTCATTTGATATGTCGGAGTATATGGAGCGCCATACCGTGGCTAAACTGGTGGGTGCACCTCCGGGATATGTGGGGTATGACGAGGGCGGAGAGCTCACAAAAGCAGTGCGTCGCCGTCCTTACTCGGTATTGCTTTTTGATGAGATTGAAAAGGCTCATCCCGATGTCTTCAATATCCTTCTGCAAATTTTGGACGAGGGACGTTTGACTGACGGACAGGGTCGTCATGTGGATTTCTCCAATACCGTTGTCATTATGACTTCCAACATTGGAGCGCGTGAGATTGCAAAGACCAATACCATGGGCTTCTCGGCAGAAGGTTCCGGCGGTCTTTCCGACAAAGAGATTTCTCATCGCGTAAGAAGCGAGCTCAAACGCAGTTTCCGCCCTGAGTTTTTGAACCGTGTGGATGATATCGTGGTCTTTAAATCGCTTACGGCAGAGCAGCTTCGTGGCATTGTTGACCTCATGGTTCTTGAACTTCGCGATAGACTGATAGCCAACGGCATGTCCATAGATCTGACCAATGCCGCCCGTGATCTTATCGCCAAAAACGGAACCGATCCCGTTTATGGTGCCCGTCCGCTTCGCCGCGCCATCCAATCCATGATTGAAGATCCTCTTTCGGAGGAGCTGCTTGAGGGCAAATGGCAGCCTGGGGATATCGTGCTGGTTGATATAGATGATGAGAATCAGAAGTTGACATTTAAGAAAACAGAGGGAGAGATTCCGGCGCCTCGCATTCGTGAGAGCATGGCGCAGGTAGAAGACAACTTCAGTTTGCCTCCGGTGCCTGAATCCGGGGCGCCCGTACAGGGATCGGGCCTTACGTCATCTGCAGAGTGATATAAACGAGAAGTACGAGGGCCTAAAAGCTCTTTGGACTTCTCGGTGTATATGCAGTAAAAAACTTTATACTTCTACTATGACGGTTTGCTGGCTCTTCGGAGCCAGCTTTCATACAGGGGAGGGTCATGGAGTCTTCGCAGTTTGAACAAATACCAGATGACACCGCTGAGCGTCGAGCGCTCGCTATTAAAATGACAGCCCCTGGAACGGCTCTCCGTGTCGCATTGGACATGATTCTCGCAGGACACCTTGGGGCGCTCATCTGTGTGGGTGATCGCGAAAACGTTCTTGCGGCAGGCAGCGATGGATTTGCCCTGGATGTTTCCTTTACGGCAAACCGCCTCTTTGAGCTGTGCAAAATGGACGGAGCCGTGGTTATTGACAAAGACCTTACGCGCATTGTGCGTGCTAACTTTCACTTAAATCCTGACGCTACGCTTCCGACGGCAGAAACAGGAACGCGCCATAGAACTGCTGCTCGCATGAGCCTGCTTACCAAGTCAATCGTTTTGGCGGTTTCTTCTCGCCGCTCGCTCATTACGGTGTATGTTGATGGCCGGGCTATTCAGTTGAAGTCGGTACCGGCAATTATGACGGCAGTCAGTCAGCTTTCCGTTGCCATGCAAAGTGCACGTCAGGCTCTTGACCGGGAGCTTTTGCGCCTTACGGCTCTTGAGCTGGATAACTATGTAACACTTGGCGACGTTGCCGAGACGTTCTATCTTTTTGAAGTACTTATGACCGTGGCCGAGCAGCTTGATGCACATATTCTTGAACTCGGCAATGAAGGAAAAATTACCTCTATGCAGCGTGAAGAATACTTGGGCGGTGTGAACGAGGCATATAACCTTATGATTCGTGATTATGCCGAAGATTCGTCTGTTGAAAACGCGCGCGCTATCCGTCGAATATTCCATACAACGGAGAATACGGAGCTTCGCTCTGCCCAAGTGGTCGGTCGAATCCTTGGATATGACCAAGACCTTCCTGCGGATACCGCTATGGTTCCGCTTGGCCTGCGTACTCTTTCACGTGTTTCTGTGGTTCGTGATGATATGGCCGCAAAAATTGTTGACGAATATGACTCTTTGCAGGAACTTCTCAACGTGGCCGAAACCAATCCCAACCGTTTGGATGATTTGGGCATTGAGAACCCCGGCGCTCTGGCCAATGCGCTCCGTCGCATGTGGGGGAAGTCCGAATGAGCGTTTCCGGCGCCTGCACACAAACCAAGACTTCTTGCGCCCAAGTTGTCGAGAAGAACAATGGCCCCGATACCGTGGCCGTGATTGTTGCCGGAGGTATCGGTGAGCGCTTTGGATATCCGGGTGGTAAACAGTTCATTAACCTTTGCGGACTGCCTTTGATGAGCTGGTCCATTTTGGCGTTTGATCATGCGCCGAGTATTGCGCACGTGGTCATTGCATGTTCTCCGGAAAAAGTGGATGCCGTGCGAGAGTCAGTGCTTTCAGGCCTTAAGCTTCACAAGCCAATTACCTTTGCCGCATCAGGAAAGACGCGCCAAGCATCGGTATATTCTGCGCTTAAGGCAACTCCACGCGGCTTTGATTTGGTGGCTGTACACGATGCGGTGCGTCCGCTCATTGAAGTGGAGACCATTGAACGCGTTATTTCTCGCGTGCGCTCAGATGCTGCTCTTGCAGGAGCTATTTGTGCGACTCGTGCCGTGGATACGCTCAAGCGTGTTGAAGGCTCTACCATTGTAAGTACGCCTGACCGTTCGTTTTTGTGGGCTGCTCAGACACCGCAGGTTTTTCGCAAAAGCATACTGGTTGAAGCCCATGAAAGGGCTCTTCAAGAACGGATAGCGGCAACGGATGATTCTTCGCTTGTTGAGCATTTGGGTGGCGTGGTTGAAGTGGTGGAGTCGTCCAATGACAACATTAAAGTAACCTATCCTTCTGACCTTACCATTTGTGAAGCGCTTCTCGGCAAGCATCTCATGGATGGCGCCGACTCCTGTATTCCGTTTGACGGTGGGGAGGCATAAGGTGACACTTCACATTGGACACGGATACGATGTGCACCGACTTGTGCCGGAGCGAAAGCTGGTGCTGGGTGGTGTAGAGATACCCTTTGATCGGGGACTCTTGGGTCATTCGGATGCAGACGTCCTTGCGCACGCTCTGATGGATGCGCTTTTGGGAGCACTTCGTGAGGGTGATATCGGCCAGCTTTTCCCCGACAGCGACCCCGCGTATGCGGGTGCGGATTCCATGGATCTTCTCGCCGCTGTTGGCGAGCGGGTGAGAAGAGCAGGCTATCATATTGTGGATTGCGACTGCACAATTGCCGCTCAGGCGCCAAAGCTTATGCCATATCGTGATGCCATGCGTTCGCGGATGGCCGAGGCTTTGGGGGTATCCAAGTCGTGTGTGGGCGTGAAGGCCACCACCACCGAAGGGCTTGGCTTTGTCGGTGCAGGCGAAGGAATCGTCGCCTGGGCGGTTGTGATTTTGGAGTCTTAATTTAAAGCAGGGAGTGTACATGCTCGTTTACAATACTCAGACGCATCACAAAGAGACTTTTACATCCATTGATGAGGGAAAAGTTCGGATGTATGTCTGTGGTCCTACGGTGTATGACCAGATACATATCGGTAATGCACGCACGTTCTTGTCGTTTGATGTGATACGCCGTTACCTTATGCATGCAGGATACGAGGTTACCTTTGCACAAAATTTGACGGACGTTGACGATAAGATTATCAATCGTGCTCTTGAGCAGGGGCGTACGGCGCAGGAGGTTGCAGAGGAATACTCTTCCGCCTTCATTGAGCAGATGCACCGCTTTAACATTCTTGATCCCGACATTCGCCCGCGCGCCACGCACGAGATCAATGCCATGGTTGAGATGATCAAATCCCTCATTGATCAGGGATTTGCCTACGCAGTGCCGTCGGGAGACGTGTACTTCTCGGTGCGAGCGGATCACAATTATGGCGTGTTGTCTGGTCGCGATCTTGATCAGCTTCGTGCAGGTGAGCGCGTCGAGGTCAATACCGAGAAGCGCGACCCGTTTGATTTTGCCCTTTGGAAGGCTGCAAAGCCCGGTGAGCCCAGCTGGCCGAGTCCATGGGGAGAAGGACGTCCTGGTTGGCATTCTGAGTGCTGTGCCATGATTCACCGCTACCTTGGAACGCCAATTGATATCCACGGCGGTGGGGCTGACCTCGTGTTTCCGCATCATGAAAACGAAACGGCTCAGGCAAGCTGCTGCTGGCATGAGCCTTTGGCAAACTACTGGATGCATGCGGGCATGCTTCGCGTGGAGGGCGAGAAGATGTCCAAGTCCCTGGGCAACTTCTATACGCTTAAAGAAGTGCTGGATTCCTACTCAGCAGATGCGGTCCGACTTTTGATGCTTCAGACGCACTATCGTGCGCCGCTTGATTTTTCTTTCGAGCGCCTGGACGGTGCTGTCGGTACGCTTGAGCGTATGAAGACCTGTGTGGCTAATTTGCGCTGGGCTGCTAAAAACGCTCAGAGTACTGAGCGTTCTGTTGACGCTGGACGCTCTGCCAATACCGGAGATGCGACACAAGATCACGAGCAGTCTGACCGCGAAAATGAGTTTACCTCCGCCATTGGCACTGCGCGCGAGAACTTTGAGCGTTCCATGGCAGATGATTTCAATACGGCAGAAGCCCTTGCTGCGATGTTCACGTTGGTTACTGCTGCAAATACCTATCTTGCCGATGCGGCTGATGCAATTAACGCAAAATTGACGCTTCATTCTGCGGATACGTTGACAGAACTTTTTGGAGTGTTGGGAATTAGCGTCAATGCGGACAAAGCGTCTGACGAACTCCCTCATGAGCTTATTGATTTGGCAAAGTCTCAAGCAGGTTATGAGGGAGAAAGCGTCATGCAAGCGGCAGAAGCTCTTCTTTCTGCTCGCCAAAACGCGCGTGCCGAGAAGAACTGGGCGGTTGCAGATGCCATCCGTGACGGCATTGCCGGTCTGGGACTTCTGATTGAAGACACGGCTTCGGGTGCTCGTCTGAAATACAATTCGCGCAAGGATTAATAGCAAGGATTAATACATGGCACAGAGAGCGCAGAGACATACGGCACAGAAGCATGTGGCACAGGGACAGCAGAGACATATGGCACAAGGGCAGCAGCCGCACAAAAGAAAGAAACGTGCTGATTCGAGGGAAGCTTTTGGTACAAAAGACCGCCGGAGCGGCGGTTATAGGCTGTCGGGCATTCGTACATCTGACGATACTCGCGGAGCAAGAAAGCCTCGAACTTCTCGGCAAAAGAGTGCCTTTGATTTGATTGAGGGTCGCCGCGCGGTCGCAGAGGCGCTTGCCTTAAACATTCCGCTTAAGAATGCGCTGGTACAGGTGTCCTCAGGCGAGCGGGATCAAGAGATTGAAACGCTTGCCAAACAGCTTTCATCCGACGGCGTTCCTGTTGAGCGGGTGCCTCGGCAGGTTTTGGACGCCCTTTCAAGTCATGGCGCTCATCAGGGCGTTATTGTGCGAACCCGACCCTTTGAATACGCGGAACTTTCCGACATTCTTGAGAAAGCGGGTTCAAAAGACGCGCTGGTAGTGGTGCTCGACCATGTGACCGATGAAGGTAACTTTGGCGCTATTGTCCGATCTGCTGAGGTAGTTGGTGCTGCAGGGGTGGTGATTGCCAATGCACGTGCTGCACAGGTGGGCGTAGGCGCGTACAAAACCTCTGCCGGTGCCGTTTTGCATGTGCCGATAGCGCGGGTTTCTAACGTATCGCGAGCGCTTGAAGAACTGAAAACCGCAGGATTTTGGACATGTGGCGCTACCGAGCATGCCACGGACGATGTGTGGAGCGCGCCTTTGGGAGGACGCCTTGCGCTCGTGATGGGTTCCGAGGGTACAGGCATTTCTCGCCTCGTGCTTGAAACGTGTGATTTTACTTGCAAGCTTCCGCAGCGTGGAAAGATCGAATCGCTGAACGTGGCACAGGCTACGACCGTTATGTGCTACGAATGGTTGCGTCGTGTGAGTATGGGCGGCGTTTCATAATGTCTGTGCGAGAAGAACACGAACTTCTCATCGTTGACGGCTATAACGTGATGCACGCCACCGCTCGTTATGAAGGTCTGATTGACGGGGTAAATCAAGCTGACGGCTTAGTGAGCTCGGCGGACGCTGCATATCACATGGACGGTGATCCTTTTATTCGCGCTCGTGAGGCGCTCATTTCCGATGTGGCAACGTTTGCGCATCATCGATACAAGGTGGTCATCGTGTTTGACGGGGCAGGTAACGTAAATCCAGAACGCCCCAATCGTTCACGAGCCGGTGTCAAACTTATTTTCTCAAAGCCCAATCAGAGTGCGGATACCGTTATCGAAAAACTGGTTACGGAAGCGCGGGAAGCCGGTCGATCCGTTTCTCTTGTTACTTCCGATAAGGATGTTCGTTCAACGGTCGGTTTTGGTCCCGGTGAGGTGACGCGCATTTCAAGTGCTACGCTTGTGCGTGATGTTGAGGTGAGTGATACGGCTATTGATGATTTACAGCGTGAAACAGGGCGTACGCGTATGACTTTGGAGGATCGCCTGTCTCCCGAGCAGCGACAGCGCCTTTGGAATCTGCTGGATCAGTAGGGAGTTGTAGCTGCCCCAGCTATTCCAGGTATCCCGCCGGGAATACCCGCAGCAATCGTTTACTTGTGGTTTTTATGACCGTCCGTCTCTTAAAATCACCACTAAACACGAAGATTTCAAAAACCCCGTCAAAATCGCTGTTTACGGGTGATTCGATTCACCCGTAAACGCTC
>ERZ773005.135-NODE-135-length-68850-cov-5.280733_pt1 | contig 68850 bp, 53 predicted proteins | sample MGYA00580666_ERZ773005 | MGnify/ENA primary metagenome ERZ773005 (study PRJEB29015, sample SAMEA2737999) | human oral metagenome | biome: human oral; feature: human-associated habitat; material: dental | place: China | collected 2061 ...
CGGAAAACGGGACTCGGACCCGCGACCCCCACCTTGGCAAGGTGGTGCTCTACCACTGAGCTACTTCCGCCTTTATTTCGAACCGCACATCTGGCTTGAATCATTCTCGATGATTCATTTCTGCATTGTTTAGTTTTCAAGGAACACCCGCCGTCATGGGAGGATCCCATGAATCAGCTTCTCTATGTTACCCTATGCCATCCTTTTCGTCAAGCCCTTTCGAGAAAAAATCTATTCCTACACACGTTCTAGGGGGAAACACCGCTAACGCTCTTGACCGAAGGCATATAAGCACATATAATTTACTCATCTCATCTTTTTCGGGAGGTACCCCTTTGTCAAACGATATTTATATCATTGCCGCCTTTATTCTCTACCTGCTCGCCATGATGGGGATTGGCGTCTATCATTACCGGCGCACACATAACATGGCTGACTATATTTTAGGGAACCGTCGTCTCGGCGCCTGGGTTACATCGATGAGTGCGGAAGCCTCCGACATGAGCGGTTGGATGCTCATGGGGCTGCCCGGCTATGCTTACGTCGCCGGGTTAAACGCGGGCTGGATCGCTCTTGGATTGGCGCTCGGTACCTTCGCTAACTGGAAATTTATCGCTACGCGCCTGCGTCAGTATACGGAACTGGCGAACAATTCCCTGACGTTACCGGACTTTTTTCGGAACCGTTACCACGATAACAGCAACCTTCTGCGTATCATTCCAGCTATTTTTATTCTTATCTTTTTCATTATTTATACGTCGTCCGGCTTCGTTGCCAGCGGCAAGCTCTTTGAAACGATTTTCGGCCTCTCTTACACTTATTCGCTCCTCTTGGGCGCTTTCGTCGTTGTCTTTTATACGTTTGTCGGCGGCTTTCTCGCCGTCTGCTGGACGGACTTTATTCAAGGCGTCATGATGTTTTTCGCCATTCTTATCGTCCCCACGGCGGGGGCAATTGCTCTCGGCGGTATCACGCCGACTCTCGACGGACTTTACGCTATGGCGCCGTCCTTTTTTGACCCTTTCGTCAAGCCGGATGGATCCACCCTTTCGGTCATTGAATTTATCTCCCTTATGGGCTGGGGACTGGGATACTTTGGCCAACCGCATATTCTTGTCCGCTTTATGGCCATCAATTCTTCACGGGAGCTGGGACAGGCGACTCGCATCGCCATGACTTGGGTCGCCATCTCGCTAAGCGCGGCCGTCCTCGTCGGCACGGTCGGCAAGGTCTATCTAACTGCGCCTTTAAGCGGTGCGGACTGCGAAACGGTATTTCTCGTCATGACGAATACCATTTTCTCACCTTTCGTTGCCGGTATCGTGCTTTCAGCGGTACTGGCCGCTATTATGAGTACATCCTCCGCCCAACTTCTTGTGGCGGCTTCCGCTTTCGCGCAGGATTTCTATCATACCCTTTTCAAAAAAGACGCGGAAACAAAAGAACTCGTCTGGGTCAGCCGCTTCTCCGTTCTCGTCATCGCCGCCATTGCGATTACCCTTGGACTTAATCCGCAAAATCTCATCCTTGATATTGTCGCTTACGCGTGGGCAGGCTTTGGTTCAGCCTTCGGCCCAGCGCTTTTAGCTTCGCTTTTCTGGCGGCGGGCAACGCGAAACGGTGTTCTCGCGGGAATTATTACCGGCGGCGTCACCGTTCTCGTCTGGAAACAATTCGCCTTCTGGGGGCTTTATGAAATTATCCCCGGATTTTTCTTCGCCAGCCTCGCCATCTTCATTGTGAGCAAATTCGACCAGGAACCTTCCCCGGAAATCACCGCGACATTTGACGCTGTTGAAAGAAGCAACATATAAATATAAAGGCAATTAAAAAGACCGTTCATCCCCAAATTCACAGGATAAACGGTCTTTTTTACGCCTGCCGTGCCACTTTCCAAAAGCGCAGCAAATTTTCCATCGTGCGCCGCAAATTTTTTCGACTGTGCGGCGCTATTGCGGCAAAGGGTAACGGTTCAGGGGTAATGCTGAAAGCGGCGCTGATTCCCGCCGCCGCGGCCATCTCGGAATCGACGTCATCAGCGAGTCCTCCGGCTATTACGACAACGGAAAGCCGTAATGGTTTTACCCTTCGGGCGACCCCTCCTACAACCTTCCCCATCAGGGACTGGGCGTCGAAGCGACCTTCGCCGGTAAAAATAACGTCCGCTCCTTTTACTTGTTCTTCAAATCGTGTCGTATCCAGAACAGCATCAATCCCGCGCGTGAGACGTCCGCCAAAAAAAGCCGCCGCCCCCGCACCCATTCCGCCTGCCGCCCCTGCGCCGGGAAGATCAGCGACCGCCACGCCCAGATCGCGCCGCATGCACATCGCCAAATGAGAAAGCCCCTCATCCAGATAACGAACCAATAATGCGTCCGCACCTTTTTGAGGACCGAATACCGCCGCCGCGCCATATTTCCCGCACAAAGGATTGTCGATGTCACACATCACCGTCACATCAACGCCCTCCAAACGACGTCGCAACTCGCCTGCGTCAATATGGGCAATATTTTTGAGCGTCGCTCCCGTTGGCACAAAAGAACGCCCTTCACTGTCAGTGAATATCGCGCCTAGCGCCGCCGCCGCGCCACATCCGCCATCGTTTGTCGCGCTGCCGCCCAGCCCCAAAACAATTCGCTTCGCCCCACCTTCCAGCGCGTGATACATAAGCTCGCCTACACCGAAGGTCGTCGTCTTTTCCACTTCTCGACGCTCGCCAACCAGAGGAAGTCCCGCGGCAGCGGCCATCTCAATGACCGCCGTACCATCGGGCAAACGACCGTAAAAGGAAGGTGTCGGCATGAAAAACGGCCCTTGCACCGTTGTTTCCACTCGTTTTCCTCCCGCAGCGGCCAAAAACGCCTCCACGGTTCCCTCGCCGCCGTCAGCCACCGGTATCCGCACTATTTGAGCCCGGGGAAAAGCTTTTTCGACTTCCTCCCCCATAATGTTCGCCGCTTCTTGAGAAGTGAGCGTCCCCTTAAAGGAATCAGGGATAATCACTGCCTTTTTCATGGCGCTCCCCTTATCTTAGCAAAATACCAGCGACATGATGTACACAAAAACGACGGTAACGATACCTTCAACGAACGTGACGCCGGTCTGGCATTTATAGGCGACATTTGTCGTCATATCCGAAAACTGGGAAACGACCCAGAAATAGGAATCATTCGCGTGGGAAACGCACATTGAACCCGCACCGATCGCCATGATGACGAGCGCTTTGCCGATCTCCGTCTCAAAGCCAAGAGACGGCATCATCGGCGCGACCATCGCCGAGGTCACGATCATCGCGACGGTCGAAGCGCCCATCGCCGTCTTGAGAAGAGCCGATATAATGAACGGCAGGAATACGCCGATAGAAAGCGACAACAGGGTGGAAGAAAGAGCGTCCGCCAGCGGCAGACTCTTTAGGATCGCACCGAAGGCTCCTCCTGCGCCTGTAATAACGAGAATGGACGCTGAATTAAGCACGCCTTGGCTCATCCATTCGAATTTATTTTCACTTTCTGAACCAGGAATCAGTGTCATCGCCAAAAAGATACCGATAAGAAGCGCAATGACCGGATCGCCAATAAAGGAAACGAAAGTTTTGAGCGCCCCGGCACCCAGCGGGTGAGAAGGGAAATCCGCCACCGACTTTCCCGCGATGAGCAGGATCGGCAACAGAATCGGAGCGAAACTATGCGCCACGCTCGGCAATTTGCCGTACTTTTCCATAAGTTGCTCCACAGTAAATTCTGGGTTGGCTGGAATAACATAATTTACCGCGACCTTTTTCGCGTAAATGAGTCCCGCCAGCATCGCGGGAATGGAAGTTATCAGCCCCACCCCAATGACCATGCCCAGATCGGCGTTCAGCGTCCCCGCCATTGCGATCGGGCCAGGCGTCGGCGGTACGAGGCAATGAGTCGCGTAGAGGCCTGAGGAAAGCGCCGTCCCCATGACCGCCAGCGACGTATTCGAGCGAGCGGCAAGCGCCCGGGCGATCGGGGATAAAATGACGAAGCCCGAATCGCAAAACACAGGAATGCCCGTCACATAACCGGTAAGGCTCATCGTCAAAACGGAGCGCGCTTTACCGACAACGTTCAGGATCGTATTGGCCATGACGAGCGCCGCGCCGGTTTTCTCCAAAATCGTCCCAATGATCGTTCCGGCGACGATGACGATCCCGATACTCGATAAAATCCCGCCAAATCCACCTTTTACCGTAGCAATGACCTTATCCGCCGGCATCCCGCAGACAAGACCGACAAAGATGGAAATAAGCACCATGACAACAAAGGGATGCTGTTTGAATTTACTGATTGCGACGATCATGATGATTACCGCCAGAACAATGACTGCGCCCATAAATAAGCCTGACATAGTAATTCCTCCTTTACACCTTAAAATTCCATCATATCGCCCGTTGAGAGCGGACAACCCGCTACCGTATCTTCTTTCAGCCGTGCCCGCACCGCATCGCCGGAGCAATGACACAGCGCCATGCGGCGAAGCCCCATCGCCCGAAGTTTCGCCAGAGTTCGATCAATGCGCTCGGTGGACGCCTCTTTAAGATGTGTCCCTCCGACGACGCTTCGCACGGGAAGACGGAGCCGCTCATGGACCGCTTTCACCATATTTAAAATCCCGGGATGTGAGCAGCCTGTAATGACTGCCACGCCATCCCCTTCCCGCAGGACAAGACAAATTTCATCGCCAAAATCATCCTGGCGCTTATCCGCTCCACAGACAAAGCGCTCAGGAATCGTCTCCATCGCTTCGCGTCGCGGGAAATTTCCCATCAGCCATGCCGTATCGTCGAGAGGTCGAATTTCATCACAGAGGATTTGTTCCACTTGCCAACCCCGTAAATCTTCCTCGGTAAAGCCCGCTCCCAGATATGTATATTTCCCCCCTTCCCTCGCCTGGGCAAATTTTTCCTCCCAGAAGCCGCGCCCTGTGCAGAGCTTTTTCACCTTCACCCGCTCTAAAAGCGAAGGAAAGCCTCCGGCATGGTCATAATGCGCGTGACTGATCGCCGCGAACTCGACCCGCATTAGATTGACGCCCATAAAGGGGGCGTTTCGCCACGCCAATCCGCTCGCGCCGCAGTCAAAAACGAACTGTGACTGGGGCGTTTCCACATAGAGGGATAGTCCATGTTCCTTTCCTAGCGCCAGATGTTCCGAACCGGTATCTTCCACCAGCACTTTCAACGAACTCGCCATTTCTTCCCCTCTCTTTCCTGAGCGACTCGTTCCCCTTAAACAAGTGAACGCGTCTTATTTATCCTCTCTTTTTTCCGCCTCGTCTTTTTGTCGCAGTTCTTCCAGATGACGACGCTGCTCCATTTGCAGACAATTTTCCATCGTAAAGCCGCGCCCCATAACCTCGGACGTATCGGATACGATCATAAATGCCGCCGGATCAAAAGAATCCACGATAAATTTTACCGTGCTGACCTGTGTCAGGCTGGCGATAATAAACAAAATGTCCTTGCGTTCCCGGGTAAACGCGCCGCGTCCATCGAGTACCGTCACGCCCCGCCCGATACGCGCCATGATCCGGGCGGCGATTTCCTCCGCTTGGGGTGAAATAACGATAATTTGTTTTTCCCGATTGAACCCGGCAACAACTCGATTCGTCAGCGCCGCCGTCAGATAAATCGAAACCAGCGTAAAAAGAGCCGTTTCCACATCGAACAACTGTACTCCCAGCAAAATGATCCCCAGATTGAGTACAAACACCACGGATCCCATGTCGAAGGAGTAATACTTCTTTACCACCGCACCCACGACATCAATCCCACCAGAATTCGCCCGGCCGCGAAAAATCAATCCGTAGCCCACTCCCGCCAGTACGCCGCCAAAGATCGCGTTCAACATAACGTCGCCGACCACACGATACTCGCTCAAAAAGCTCATCCAGTCCACGCACAGGGAGAACAGCACGGTGCCAAGGATCGTATCGACGGCGTAGTGCCAGCCAAATACTCGATACGCCAAAAATAAAATGGGGAGATTATACACTAAAAGCTGAAGCCCTATCGGCCAGCCGATCAGATAGTAAACGATAATAGCGACGCCGCTAAGCCCGCCCGCCATTAAGTGCGCAGGAATCAGGAACAAATCATATCCCCAGCTGCAAAAAAAACAGCCGAAAAAAATCATTGCGTACCGTGACAATTCCTGCCGCAGTCGATCCGAACGAAGGAAAAATGCCATGCGGCTCATGTGTCCTCCTCGGGCAGTGAGGACCGGCCCTTTGGAACGACGTTTTTCGTCCCGCTGCTATTCTCGCCGTTTTGTGCGATTTCCCGTGCCAACGCCCGCTCCATCACCCGCGGCTTATCCCGGGCGATGAGATAAAGCGGCCGCCCTTTCGTCTCTTCAAAGATCCGCCCGATATATTCGCCCATGATGCCGAGGATGATAAGCTGCACGCCGCCAAAGAAAAGCACACAGCCCAAAATCGTCGCCCAGCCCGGCACCGCGTCGTTTTCCACATACTTGACAAACAGTACATGAATGAACAGGAAAAAGCTGATAATGCCGCTCACCAAACCGGCGTAGAGCCCAAAACGTAAGGGCAGGGTAGAAAAAGCCAAAATTCCGTCAAAGGCGAAATGGAGCATTTTGCGCGGCGAAAACTTCGATACCCCGGCAAAACGCGGCGGCGCCACGAACTCGATCTGCTTCTGGCGGTACCCCATAGAGCCGATCAATCCCCGGATAAAACGAGCGTGCTCGCGGTAACGGCGAAAGGCGCGCACGACGATACGATCCATCAGGCGAAAATCGGATCCTCCCGGCTGGATTGGCACATTGGAAATGAGATTGAGCATCTTGTAATAAAGAGCAGATGTTCCCCTTTTCCAGAAAGGCACGCCTTCGGTCGTGACCCGGATCGTCTGGACGACCTCCCACCCCTGCTCCCATTCTTTGATTAATACGGGGATAAGTTCCGGCGGATGCTGCATATCGCCATCCATTGTGATCACGGCATCACCGTCGGCATAATCCAATCCGCAGGTCAGCGCCAGTTGATGCCCGGAATTGCGCGCCAAAAAAATCGGCTGCACTCGTTCATCCTCAAGTTCCAGCGCATGCAAAATCGTCCGACTCGAATCGCGCGACCCGTCATCAACAAAAACCAGCTCAAAATCATAGGGGAGTGGCTCCATAACCGTACAGACCGCTTCATAAAAATGCCGAAGATTCGCTTCTTCGTTATATACTGGCACCACGATTGAGATCAACTTCAATGAAACCCCTTCATTTCTACGTAAAGTTTCTTCTACTACTATTATACCGGCTGAATCCGCGATATACAATCATTCCTTGCTTATAACCTCTCATCACCACGGGGAGTTTTGTTTTTCCTAAACCGTCAGCCCTTCCAACCGTGCTCACGCTTCCACGCTTTAATCTCTGCCAGCCGTGTCTTGAATCGCCCCTCTACGCCTTCTTCCGTCGGGCGGTAATAGATGTGTCCCTGCAGGGAATCAGGCAGGCACTGCATATTCGTCAGCTTTTCCGCCGTATTATGGGCGTATTGATACCCTTGCCCATAACCAAGATCTTTCATCAGCGACGTTGGAGCGTTGCGAATGACCAGCGGGACCGGCTCGTCGATCATTGACAGGGCATCTCTTTTCGCCGCGAGGTACGCCGCCTCCATGGCGTTCGATTTAGGAGCTACCGCCAAATAAATTGCGGCCTCGGTAAGATGAACATTACATTCGGGAACGCCGATGAAATGGCATGCCTGATAGGCGGCGACAGCGATCTCCAGCGCCCGTGGATCGGCTAATCCCACGTCCTCGGCCGCAAAACGAACAATCCTCCGCGCAATGTAAAGAGGATCCTCGCCCGCTTCCAGCATCCTCGCCAGCCAATAAACCGCCGCGTCGGGATCGGAATTACGCATGGATTTATGTAAAGCGGAAATAAGGTTATAATGTTCCTCGCCCTTTTTATCGTAAAGGAGTGATCGTCGGGAAACGCATTGTTCCAGCGTTTCCTTCGTCACCGTCACTGTACCGTCCTTCTCGTCGCCGTTCAAGATTGCCATCTCCAGCGTTGAAAGCGCCATACGGGCGTCACCGTTGGCAAAGTTTGCGATCGTTTCCAGAAGATCCGATGCAATGGCTACTTTTTGTCCGCCAAAACCGCGTTCTTCACGAAGCGCCCGTGTCAAGAGAGCCGTCAGGTCTTCCGGAGATAACGCCTGCAAAACGAACACCTTGCACCGCGATAAAAGAGCACTGTTGATTTCAAAGGACGGATTCTCCGTTGTCGCTCCAATAAGGATAATGCTGCCTTTTTCTACAAAAGGCAAAAAAGCGTCCTGCTGGGCTTTATTAAAACGATGGATTTCGTCAACGAACACGATAGTGCGCTCGCCATAGCGGCGGTTATCCTCGGCTTTTTGCATGACGCCTCGGATCTCTTTAATACCGCTCGTCACCGCCGAAAAGTCGATGAACGAAGATTTCGTCTGCCTGGCGATAATGCGCGCCAACGTCGTCTTTCCTACGCCGGGCGGTCCCCAGAAAATCATCGAAGCGATACGATCGCTCTCAATAAGGCGGCGCAGAATTTTTCCCGCCCCTAAAAGCTGGCGCTGTCCCACAAAGCCGTCTAACGTTTCCGGACGAAGCCGTTCCGCCAGAGGGTCCGTATCTGATTGCCCCTCAAACAGCGATTTTTCTTCCATCCTTCTGTTCCTTTCCTCGCTCAACTTTCCCTTCAGGCCTCATTTATCTTAGCAAAACGACGCTTATATTGAAGCTGCAAAACTTCTCGCACATACTGGCAATCGTCCTCGGCAGCCAAAGTCTCCACCGCCGCCTGACGCGCCCGCAGGAGTATATCTGTATCCCGCAATACGTTGGCGATTTTCAAATCACCCAACCCGTGCTGAAGAGATCCGAAGAACTGCCCTGGCCCGCGCCGCCGCAAATCTTCCTCCGCCAGCTCGAAACCACTCGCCGTCCGTTCCATGATGGCCAGCCGCTCCGCCGCGTCCTTTGATTTCCCACCCATCACTAAAATACAGGAGGAACGATATTCTCCACGCCCGATACGTCCACGAAGCTGATGAAGCTGAGATAGACCAAAACGGTCGGCATTTTCTATAACCATAAGGGATGCGTTCGGCACGTTCACCCCCACCTCGATAACCGTCGTCGCCACGAGAAGCTTCGTTTCTCCGGCGTAGAAGGATTGCATGACGCTTTCTTTTTCCTTCGTTTTAAGCCGGCCGTGTACCAACCCGCAAGAGATTCCCTGAAAAATTCCCGTTGACAGCTCTTCAAAAATTTTCTCCGCCGACGGCAGCCGCAATTCCTCATTTTCCTCAATAAGCGGGCAGACTACATAGGCCTGCCGCCCGGTGAGAATCTCCCGACGAACGTATTCGTAAATCAGCGGGCGGCGCGACGCATCCCGCACAAACGTCCGCACCGGCACGCGCCCCGGCGGCAACGTTTCAATACGGGAAACGTCGAGATCGCCATATACGGTGAGCGTCATTGTCCGGGGAATCGGCGTCGCCGTCATGACCAGCATGTCAGGGGTCTGTTCTCCCTTTTTCATCAGAGCGGCGCGCTGGGCGATCCCAAAGCGGTGCTGTTCGTCGGTGACCACCAGCCCCAGCGAATCATACGCCGCCTTTTCCTGTATCAGAGCGTGGGTCCCAATGATAATGTTCGCCTCGTGCGCCGCAATTTGCTCCAGGACTTCCCGGTGCTGCTTTGGCGTCAGCCTCCCTGATAAAAACGCGACGCGAACATCCGTGTCTTTTAATAGCGCGGTAAATGTTTCGTAATGCTGCCGGGCGAGAATATCCGTTGGCGCCATTAGAGCGCCCTGATAGCCGTTCTCTACCGTCTTAACTAATGCCAAGAGAGCGATTACCGTTTTGCCGGAGCCGACGTCGCCTTGCACCAGCCGCCGCATAGGCTCCGGCTTTTCCATATCGATAGCGATCTCGCGCCAGACCCGCTCCTGATCTGCCGTCAACTGAAAGGGTAACGTCTCGGCAACCTTTTCCACCAAGCGACTGTTCATCAGGTGCCGCACCCCTTTTTCCTCCTGCTGGCTGCGTCTCTTCATCAAAAGCAGGCCGCACTGAATGAGATACAGCTCCTCAAACGCCAGCCGTGTCCGCGCCGCGTGAAGTTCTTCCGGCGTCGCGGGGAAATGGATACGCCGAAACGCCCGCGCCCGTTCCATAAGATCATACCGACGGCGCACGGTCTCGGGCATGACCTCAGGAATGGCAGGACAATCTTCTAAAGCTTGCCGGATAATTCGTTGAAAAAACTTCTGATTAAGCGCTTCCGTCGCAGGATAGACCGGCAATATCCCATGCGGCACTGTCTCGCCTTCGCCGATGATTTCAAAAGCCTGCATTTGATTCATCGTCAGGCCGCCCTGCCCTCCGTAAGCGTAACCGATCCGTCCTGTCGCCAAAATCTGCCGCCCGGGAATCAGCTTTTTTTTCAAAAAAGGCTGATTGAACCATGTCAAGAGAAGGTATCCCGTACCGTCACCAATCATCGCCGTGAGGATCGTCATCCCGTGGCCGCTTCGTCGTTCATTAAGATTTAGGAGACGCCCTGTCACCGTCACTTCGTCGCCCGCTCGCAGATCGGCGAGTCGCGTCGCTCGACTCTGATCAATATAGGCGCGCGGATAATACGTCAGAAGGTCATACACTGTCGCTAGCCCCAGCCGCCGCAGCGCCGTCGCTTTCTTCGGCCCGACCCCTTTCAGCCGTTCCAACGCTTCCTCCCACTCCATCGACGCCCCTCCCTTGCTTCTCTTATTGTACCAGAACGTCGAAATGCCTTCAACGCCTCACAAAAAGCAAAAGTGAAACGCCTGTACCAGATAAATCCAGCATAGGCGTTTCGCTTTTTTACGTACCATCATTTTCCTGTCCGCCCACGCTTTGTCATGGGGACGCCTTTTTGGCAGAGCGGACAGGCCTCAGCCGTGAAGGTCTCAACTGCGAGATGAAGAAGCGCTTGGTGCGGAACAGGGGAAAAGTCCGCCTTGCCGCCGCTGCGATCGACGAGCATACCGACGGCAACGGGTATTCCTCCAGCTTCGCGAACAACATCGATGACCTCCTGCACCGATCCGCCAGTAGTCACAATGTCCTCAACGATGAGGACCCGCTCCCCGAGGGATAAGGAGAACCCTCGGCGAAACGTCATACGCCCGTTTTCCCGCTCAGTGAAAATCGCTCGCGTCCCCAACGCTTTTCCCGTTTCATGCGCTAATAAGATCCCGCCGGTCATAGGCCCGACAACCGTCTCAATGTGGTCGTCCTTAAACCGCGACGCCAACTCCCGGCAAAGCTTTTCCGTGTATTCGGGATGTTGGAGGACGTTGAATTTTTCCACGTAAAGCGGACTGTGAAGGCCAGAGGTTAAGAGAAAATGGCCTTCCATGATAGCGTTCGTTTCGATAAAGAGCTGCTTTATTTCCTGTTCGGTCATGCTATATCTCCTCTCATTTCCTCAAGGATCGCCTGCGCCGCAGCGCGCGGATTATCGGCGGTGCGGACGGGGCGGCCAACGACTAGATGGGTAGCACCGTTTCGCAACGCTTCCGCCGGAGAGGCGACCCGGCTTTGATCATCTGGAGTTGCTTCTAACGGCCGTATGCCCGGCGTTACGATAATAAAATCATTACCACACGCACAGCGTATCGCAGCGGCTTCTTGCGGCGACGCTACAACGCCGTCGAGGCCGGCTCTTTGCGCTAATTTAGCTAGTCGGACGACTTTCTCAGCGATCGGCTCAGTCTGCCCCATCTCGCGCCATTCCGCTTCCCCAAGACTCGTCAAAACCGTTACAGCGATAATCCTTGGCGCGGAAATACCGCGGCGCGTCGCTTCTTCCTTGAGGCGCTTTGCCGCGGTTTTCATCATCGTGTAACCGCCTGAAGCGTGAACATTGAGCAGGGAAACTTTTTCCTCCATGAGAGAGCACAACCCCTCCGCTACAGTATTAGGAATATCATGGAGCTTCAGATCAAGAAAAACTTCTTTTCCCTGTGCGGTAAGATAGCGCAGCACGGACGCTCCTACGCGATAAAAAAGCTCCATGCCCACTTTATAAAAATTTACCGTTTCCCCCAGCGCTTCCACTAATTTTTTCGCTTCAGCCAGCGAATGGACATCCAAAGCGACAATCAAGCGGTTATCGGCCATAAAAATCCCCCATCCTATATTTCCATTTTTCCAACGATATCTTTAATATTTTGCACCTGATAGCGAACCAAATAGTCGTCGATTCCCTGAATAATTTTTTCCGTCGCCGTTGGATCAATAAAATTCGCCGTACCGACAGCAACCGCCGAAGCGCCCGCCAAGAAAAACTCAATGGCGTCATCAGCCGTCATGATACCACCCATACCGATGATCGGGATATTCACCGCTTGTGCCGTCTGCCAGACAAGTCGCAAAGCAACCGGCTTAACAGCGGGTCCAGACAAGCCGCCGGTAATATTTCCCAGAACCGGGCGGCGGCTATGAATATCGATGGCGAGTCCCAAAAGCGTATTGATGAGCGACAACGCATCGGCTCCTGCAGCCTCCGCCGCCTGCGCGATCGGCACGATATCGGTGATATTCGGCGACAATTTAAGAATGACCGGTTTTTTTGTATTTGCCTTCGCCGCCTGCACAACCGAACGTACCGCTTCCGGTGAAGTTCCGAAAATGATCCCACCTTCTTTGACATTCGGGCAGGAAACATTCAGTTCGATTCCGGCGATTCCCGAAACGTCGAGCTTTTTCGCTAGAATCCCATACTCTTCGGCGCTGCTGCCGGAAATATTAACGATAATATTCATCCCATAGCGCGAAACGCGCGGCAAAATATCGTACAAAAAAAACTCTACGCCAGGGTTTTCCAGCCCGATACAATTCAGCATCCCTGACGGCGTCTCCGCTATCCGCACGCCATCGTTGCCACGCCGAGGATGAAGCGTCGTCCCTTTGACGACGACCGCGCCCAGACGACTGAGATCGACGAAATCGGTAAATTCCTCCCCAAAGCCGAAGGTCCCCGACGCTGTGAGCACCGGGGTACGCATCGCAATCCCGGCGATATTCGTCGCCAGCCGTTCGTCCCCCATCACCCAAACACCTCCTGCGCCCAAAAAACCGGCCCGTCCTGACACACTTTTTTCCGCCCGCCGTCCTTGGCGTCGATAACGCAGGAAAGACATGCGCCCAAACCGCAGGCCATGCGGCGTTCCAGGGATACCTGACAAGGGACCGCTTCCTCGGCGGCGATCGTCGCAATTTTTTCCATCATGATTTCCGGCCCGCAGGCGTACAAGGCATCAAACCGATATTCCTGTAAAAGCACAGGGAGGAGCGACGTCGTAAATCCCTTCTTCCCCGCCGATCCGTCGTCAGTTGTTATAAAAATATGTCGGGTCAGAGGCGCGAAAAAATCTGTCCAAAAAACCTCCGCCTTATTTCGCCCTCCGATCAAAACGGCAGCTTTTCCCAAGAAACGCTGCGCTAAAAAGAGAAGCGGCGCTAATCCCATCCCTCCGCCGATGAGGAGCGGACGCGACGCGGCCAGCGAAAAACCATTTCCCAAAGGACCAAGGCAATTCACGACCTCGCCAGCCTTCATGCGGGCGAGCGCCGCTGTTCCTTTGCCTATCACCCGGTAATACATTGCGATCGTACCTTTTTTCTCGTCGACTGCGGCAATTCCCAGCGGCCGCCGCAAAAAGAGATCGGGCTTATTGATATACACCTGCAAAAACTGCCCGGGAAGCGCTGTTTGAGCGAATAACCCCCCCCTTGCCTCTAACCGGTAAATATCCGAAGCGACCGCTCGGTTGCTGATAATTTCCGCGTCCAGCGCCTCTTTACGCAAGACCATCACCGCCGCCCACATAATCTTGAAGCGCCAGAACATAGACGAGTCTTCGCTCTCGCATGAAGGATAGAACGCGGAGCACTTCCCACGCCGTGTCCAGCGACGTGAGGCAGGCAATGCCATGTTCCACCGTCGCGCGCCGGATCTTGAAGCCGTCTTTCGCGGAATGTTTCCCCTGCGTCAGCGTATTGATGACCATCTGGATCTGCCCGGATTTAATCATTTGGATAATGTCGGTACTGCGCTCGTGAACCTTGCCGACAATATCGGCGTCGATCCCCAGCGAGCGGATCGTTTTCGCGGTTCCTTCCGTCGCCACTAACTGAAACCCCAAATCAGAAAACGCCTTGGCGAGCTGTTTCATTTCTTCTTTATCCTTGTCGGCGACAGTAAACAGCAATCGCCCCTCGGTGGGAACATTCATGCCCATGCCGGTAATGGCCTTGTAAAGCGCCCGGGCGTAATGATAGTCAATGCCCATGACTTCGCCCGTCGATTTCATCTCCGGCCCAAGGGAAATATCCACATCCTGCATTTTCGAGAAAGAAAATACCGGCGCTTTTACGGCGACATAAGGACGCGGCGGCACCAGCCCGGACTTTAATCCCTGCTCTTTAAGCGTTTCTCCCATGGCGACCCGGGTGGCGATATTAACCATCCGAAGATCGGTAATCTTGCTTAAAAACGGCACCGTGCGGCTGGAACGGGGATTAACCTCTATGACGTACACCTCGTCGCTGATGACGACGTATTGAATATTCAAAAGTCCCTTAACGTGGAGATTAAGCGCCAGTCGCTTCGTATAGTCGATGATAGTATAAATAACCTTAGAAGAAAGAGTCTGCGGCGGGTAGACGGCGATGCTGTCGCCGGAGTGAACCCCCGCCCGTTCTACATGCTCCATGATCCCCGGGATCACGACATCCGTAACGTCAGCGATAGCGTCGACCTCGACCTCCGTCCCCTCCATATAGCGATCGACGAGAACGGGATGATCGGGCGTCACCTTAACGGCGCGGCTCATGTAATCGCGCAGTTCCTCCTCATTATAAACGATCTCCATCGCCCGCCCTCCCAGCACATAGGAAGGGCGCACCATAACGGGGTAGCCAATCGCCGCCGCGCCTTGAAAAGCTTCTTCCACCGTCGTCACGCTGACCCCCTGCGGGCGCGGAATCTGCGTTTCTTTCAAAACCTCGTCAAACCGCTCGCGATCTTCGGCGCGGTCGATATCGTCCACCGCCGTCCCGAAAATTCTGACTCCCGCTTTTTGGAGCGACGCCGCCAGATTGATCGCCGTCTGTCCGCCGAACTGGACAATCACGCCCTCGGGATTTTCCTGGTCGATGACGTTCAAGACGTCTTCCGTAGTCAACGGTTCAAAATAGAGCCGGTCCGAAATATCAAAATCTGTGCTGACCGTCTCGGGATTATTGTTGATAATGATGGCCTCTATGCCCATTTCACGGAGCGCCCAGACCGAGTGAACCGAGCAGTAGTCAAACTCCACCCCCTGTCCAATCCGTATCGGTCCCGAGCCTAAAACAAGCACCTTGCGCCGCGGCGACGGCGTCGCCTCATTTTCCTGCGCCTGGAAAGTAGAATAATAATACGGCGTCGCCGCCTCAAACTCGGCGGCGCAGGTATCGACCATCTTGTAGCAGGGCAGAATATTCATAGTCTTGCGCCGCGTCCTGATCTCGTCGACGGTTTTTCCCGTAAGTTCGGCGATGGAAATATCGGCGAGACCGATATTTTTTGCAGCGCGCATGAGACGGGGCGTAAGCTCCTCACGGACGATCCATTTCTCCATATCGACGATATTTTTTATTTTTTCAACGAACCATTCGTCGATCTTGGTGATGTCATGAATTTCCTCGACGCCGCTGATCCCCCGGCGCAGTGCTTCCGCAATGACAAAAAGCCGCTGATCATTAATCCGGGCAAGATTTTTCTTCACCCGGGCGTCGTCCCAGCTATCCATCGCCTCCAGGTGCAGCCGATGAACGCCAATTTCCAGCGAACGAACAGCTTTCAGGAGCGCTCCTTCAAAGCGGCGGTCTATGGACATGACTTCGCCCGTCGCTTTCATCTGCGTTCCCAGCGTGTGATCGGCGTAAATAAACTTATCGAAAGGCCAGCGTGGAAACTTCACTACGCAGTAATCGATGGCCGGTTCAAAGCAGGCTTTCGTCTTTTGCGTGACCGCATTGGTGATCTCGTCCAGCGTGTAGCCGATCGCGATCTTCGCCGACACCTTGGCAATGGGGTACCCGGTCGCCTTCGAGGCCAAAGCTGACGAACGGCTCACCCGGGGATTGACTTCGATGACGTAATATCGCTCGCTGTCCGGATCAAGCGCGTACTGCGCGTTACACCCGCCTTCAATGCCAAGTTCCCGGATAATTCGCAGGCTGGCGGTTCGCAGCATTTGCGCCTCCCGATCGGTCAGCGTCTGCGTAGGGGCGACGACGATACTGTCGCCGGTATGGACGCCTACGGGATCAACGTTTTCCATATTGCAGACGGTAATGCAGTTATCGTTGCCGTCGCGCATGACTTCATACTCAATCTCTTTCCAACCGGCAACGCTACGCTCAATCAGCACCTGACCGATCATGCTGTACTTAAGGCCCTTGATGACGATTTCAATAAGTTCTTCCTCATTCTCGGCGATACCGCCGCCGGTGCCGCCCATCGTGTAGGCGGGACGAACGATAATCGGATAGCCGATCGTATTGGCAAAACGTACCGCCGCCTCCACATCCTCGACGATCGTGCTTTCTGGAACAGGTTCGCCGAGCTTTTGCATAGTTTCCTTAAAGAGCTCGCGATCCTCCGCTTTTTTAATCGCTTCCAGCGAAGTGCCAAGAAGCTCGACACCGTACTTTTCCAATATCCCCTGTTCCGCGAGCTGAACCGCGAGATTAAGCCCCGCCTGACCGCCTAAAGTCGCTAAAATCCCTTCGGGGCGTTCTTTATTGATGATCGCCTCTAAAAAATCGACCGTCAGCGGCTCGATGTAAACCCGATCGGCAATATGCGTATCCGTCATGATCGTGGCGGGATTACTGTTGACGAGGACGACTTCCAACCCTTCTTCTTTCAGCGACCGGCAGGCTTGAGATCCAGCGTAGTCAAATTCTGCCGCCTGCCCGATGATGATAGGACCGGATCCTATGACCATAACTTTTTTGAGGTATGCTTTTTTCGGCACGATTTACTCCCCTTTCGCCAACATATCCATAAACTGATCGAAAAGATATGTATTATCGTCCGATCCCGGCGCCGCTTCAGGATGAAACTGCACGGAAAAAACAGGCAGGTCCGTGTGACGCAGTCCCTCGACAGTACCGTCGTTGACCGACCGGTGGGTGACGGTCAGAGGACGTCCTGCCAGCGACGCTTCATCCACCGCGTATCCGTGGTTTTGCGAAGTGATCTGTACCCTGCCCGTCTGAAGATTTTTTACCGGCTGGTTAGAACCACGGTGTCCGAATTTCAATTTATAGGTATCCGCGCCTAACGCCAGCGCCAGCAGCTGATGGCCGAGGCATATCCCAAAAATCGGCTTCTTCTCCAGAATTTTTTTAATATTATCGACGGCTTCCGGAATGTCCTTGGGATCCCCTGGACCGTTAGAAAGAAATATCCCATCAGGACGAAGCGCCATAATTTCTTCAGCCGTCGTACCGGCAGGAACGACGGTCAGATCGCAGCCCCATTTATGCAGGGAGCGGAGAATATTTTTCTTTATGCCAAAATCCCAAACGACGACCCGCGGCCCGTCGTTTTCCAGCGTATAGATTTCCGGCGTCGTCGCTTCTTTTACGACGTCTTTTTTTAACGGCGCCGCCAAAAGGTCATCAATCTCGTCTTGCGACATGTTCTCAGCGGCAATAATCCCTTTCATCGCTCCCGCGGAGCGAATATGACGGGTTACCGCCCGTGTATCCACATCATAAAGGCAAGGTATCGCTTCTTTCGTCAAAAAATCGCCGAGGCTATCTTCCATTTGCCAACTGCTCGGATGATCGCACAGCTCGCCGATAACGAAGCCGTTTACGAAGGAACGTCGCGACTGCATGAAGCGTTCCGCGATCCCGTAATTTCCCACGAGAGGATAGGTCAGAACCACGATCTGCCGACAATAAGAAGGATCGGTCAAAATCTCTTGGTACCCCGTCATGCCCGTATTAAAGACAACCTCGCCGACCGTTTTGGCCGGATTGAGCAAACGCCCCGCGAACGCGGCGCCGTCTTCCAGAAGCAGTTTCCCGTTCAATCGACTCCCTCCCCTTTACTCGATAATTTTTCCGTCCCGCATGACGACCTTGCCGCCGACCATCGTCAGCACAGCTCGCCCCTTCAAGCGTCGTCCGGCAAACGGCGAATGGGTGCCGCGCGTATAAAAAGCACGCTCGTCCACCGTCCATTCCCGCTCGGGATCCAATATGACAATATCCGCCCGGCTGCCCGCAGCCAAGGTTCCGGCGTCTAATCCCAATAAGCGCGCCGGTTCCGCCGTCAGTTTGGAAATCAATGTATCAAGATCGAGCTTTCCCGAATGATACAGCTCCGTTAAAAGTACCCCCACCGCCGTTTCCAGCCCCGGAAAACCGCTGGGAGCAAGGCAATACTCGACGTCTTTTTCTTCCTCGGCGTGGGGCGAATGGTCAGTGACGATAGCGTCGATTGTCCCGTCCTTCAGCCCTTCCAGCATGGCGTCAACATCGCTCTGACGACGCAGCGGCGGATTGACTTTCGTCGCACTGTCACTAAGATCAACGCAATCCTCGGTAAGCGTCAAATGATGCGGCGTCACTTCGGCGCTGACGCGAACGCCGCGTTTTTTCGCCTGGCGGACGATTTCTACCGCCCGCGCCGAGCTGATATGCGCCACATGGACACGGGCGTCGGCATATTCCGCCAGCCGGATATCGCGATCTACGGCGATGTCCTCCGCCACCGTCGGTCGCCCCTTGACGCCCAGCATGGCGCTGCGGCGTCCTTCGTTCATACAGCCCTCCTCGACCAAAGACGTGTCTTCGTCGTGATTGATGATGATTTTTTCAAAGGCGCGCAAATAATCAAGGCCGCTCAAAAGAACCTTCGCCCGCTCAACATAATGACCGTCGTCTGAAAAAGCCACCGCCCCGGCCTCTACCATATCGCCCAACTCTGCCAGCTCCTCGCCGCACTGTCCTTTCGTCAGAGCGCCGATGATCTCAATATGAACGAGACTGACATCGGCGGCTCTTTTTTGCAGACTGCGTACCAGCGCCGCGTTATCCACTACCGGGCTGGTATTCGGCATAGCGGCGACCGTCGTATACCCTCCGGCGGCGGCGGCGCGGCTGCCCGAGGCGAAATCTTCCTTGGCCTCCTGTCCTGGCTCACGCAGATGAACGTGCATATCGATAAATCCCGGTGCGACGATCTTCTCCGCCGCGTCGATAACCGCCGCGTCTTCCGCTGACAGATTATCGCCAATTTTAACGATTGTATCGTCTTCAATTAAAATATCGCAAATTTTATCAAGACGGTTCGCGGGGTCGATCACCCGCCCGTTTTTAATGAGCTGACGCATCGCTTTTCCCTCCCGTCAGAACTAAGGTTAAGAGTGCCATACGGACTGCCACGCCGTTTTCCACCTGTTCTTGAATGGCGGAATTATCCCCATAAGCGACGGCGGGAGAAATTTCCAGCCCTTTATTCATCGGCCCTGGATGAAGGACGAGAACGTCTTTTTTCGCTAAAGCCAGCCGTTCCTCATTGAGGCCGAAAATTCGAGCGTATTCCCGCGGCGAGGGAAAAAGCCCTGCCTTTTGCCGTTCCAGCTGAATGCGCAGGACGTTAATAGCGTCGGCGTCTTTGATGGCGTCCTCGATCCGGTCATGGACGAAAATCCCCGGTTCTTCTACCAGAAAACGGGGCAACAGCGTTTTAGGGCCCGCCAGATGGACTTCAATCCCCATCTTTCGCATTCCCCAAATGTCTGACCGCGCTACGCGGCTGTGCAGAATATCCCCCAGGATAGCGACCTTCAGACCTTTTAAACGTCCCTTATGGGCGCGCAGCGTAAAGAGATTCAACAGCCCCTGCGACGGATGGGCGTGCGCCCCGTCTCCGGCGTTCACGACGACCGGGCGTGTGACAACTTTGGCGGCGTATTCCGCCGCGCCTGACTCCTTATGGCGCATGACAATGACGTCGAATCCCATCGCCTCAACTGTCAGCAGGGTATCGCGCAGACTCTCGCCCTTAGTGATACTGCTCGTCCCCGCCGTGATGTTGACGACGTCCGCGCCCAGGTACTTCCCCGCCGTTTCAAAGGACGTGCGCGTGCGGGTGCTAGCTTCGTAAAATACCGTCACAATCGACTTGCCGCGGAGCGCCGGAACTTTTTTGATATCGCGGTGAATGATGGTCTTCATTTCCCGCGCGGTATCCAAGACCAGCTCGATCTCTTCCGGTGAAAAATATTCCAGTCCCAGAATGTGTTTGCCGCACAAAGATACGCTGCTTTTCCCCAAACCTCTCAACTCCTTCATTTTCTGCGCCTTCTCCGCTATCACTTTTTGGGATACCCTGAGACAAAAAAACAGCTTCCTCATGCGAAGGCATAAGAAAGCTGATCAGCTCCAATCCATAACAAAACTACCGCGGAACGGTAAGCTCCCTTTATCAGCCTCACAGGACTAATTTCAAAGGCACATATATATTTCTTACGATAATACCACTAAGCGCCGATAGTGTCAATCAAACATGGTAAGAGGAAAAAAGCTTTCGCACATATTTCCAGCCCTTCTCCCACGTCCTAATAACCGAATCCATAAGTTCTGGACGCGCGATAACGAGCTGTAATATTTTGCGACGGGTGAGGCGATATTCCGAATCGAAGGAACGTAGGACGTCTTCCATGTCCTTCTCCACAGAGACCTGCGGTAAGCGAGACGGATCGATCTCGCATTCTCGCCCGTCCAATCTGGCGCTATCGCCACGAAAGGGAATATAAACCGAAAGATTGAAATCTTTTTCCAGCTTTTCCTTCATCGCTTCCTGCGCCGCTCCTTCGCCGTGAACGACGAACACCCTCGCCGGCTTCGGATTCGTCAAATGCTCGACCCATCTGAGAAGCTGCCCGCTATCGGCGTGGGCGGAAAAGCCGTCCAGCATCTTGATCTGCGCCTGGACCGCGATCTCTTCGCCCATAACCCGCACCCGTTTCATGCCGTCCACGAGACGGCGTCCCAAGGAACCTTCCGCCTGATAACCAACAAAGAGAACGGTAGATTCCGGCCGCCAGAGATTATGCTTCAAATGGTGCAGGATGCGCCCCGCATCAGCCATTCCGCTAGCGGACAAAATAATCGCCGAGCCTTCGGAGCTGTTCAGCGCCTTTGACTGCGCCGCCGTCTCGCAAACGCGAAGCTGCGGCATCTGAGGGATACTACCGCTCTTTTTCAGAAGCTCCATCGTTTCTTCATCAAATTCCTGCCGATTGTTCACAAATATCCTGGTCGCGGCGATCGCCAAGGGGCTGTCGATGACGATGGGAACGTCGTCGATACGCCCCGCCTTCCACAGCTTATAAAAATAGTATAACAGCGTCTGTGTCCGCCCTACAGCAAAGGACGGAATAATTAAATTACCGCCGCGGTCCATCGTATCGTTGATGATCTCCGCCAGCGTTTCCTCCTTATCGTACACCTGATGTATACGATCGCCATAGGTCGATTCAATCAGGAGATAATCGGCGCCGGAAATAATGCTGGGATCTTTGATAATCGGCTGATCGGGCTGTCCCAGATCGCCGGAAAAGACGATCTTCGTCGTCTTCCCGTTTTCCGTGACAAAGACTTCAATGATCGCCGACCCCATAATGTGACCGGCGTCGTGGAAAACCGCCCGGACATTGTCGGTAAACGACAATTCTTTTTCGTAAGGAACAACCTTGAAATGTTCCAGCGCCGCCGTTGCGTCGTCTAAGGAATAAAGCGGTTTTATCGGAACATCGCCGCTGCGCTTACCCTTACGGTTGTGAAGCTCGGCATCGGATTCCTGAATGTGCGCCGAATCTGGCAGCATGATGGCCGCCAGTTCAGAGGTCACCTTAGTAGCGTATACGGGACCTTTGAAGCCGTCCCGGCAGAGCTTTGGAATGAGACCGCAATGATCGATATGCGCATGCGTCAAAAGTACGCCGTCGATATCCGCCGGATTAAAAAGAAAATCTTCGTAATTCAGGCTGCGAATCCGTTTCGATCCCTGAAACATACCGCAGTCGATCAGGAGCTTTATTTCTTTCGTCTCCAAGAGATAGGACGATCCGGTGACCGTATGCGCCGCTCCCAAAAATCGTAATTTCATGCTGTCATCCACTCCTCCCGAAACAGTTCTTGCAAGTAACTATGTTATAAAATTTTCTTATCCAAACTCATCCTTCGCCGACGATGCGAACCTCAGGAATAAGCTCTATCCCCCTCGCTTCAAAGACACGCCGCTGCACTTCGGAGATGAGGGCAAGAATATCGTCGGCTGTCGCGCCGCCGCGGTTGATAATGAACCCCGCGTGTTTCTCCGACACCTGTGCCCCGCCGATGGAAAGGCCTTTCAACCCCGTTTCATCGATCAGTGTCCCGGCAAAATAACCAGGCGGTCGCTTAAACGTACTTCCCGCGCTGGGATATTCCAACGGCTGTTTTTGCCGCCGCCGGTCATTAAGCGCCTCCATCGCGGCGCGAATCTCTCCAGGATCGCCTTTTGTCAACGAAACCTCCGCTTCACAAATAATGTGCTGATTTTCCTGAAAAATGCTGGTTCGATAACCAAACTGTGCTTCTTCCGGCGTGTATTCGATGATCTTTCCCGCTCCGTCCAGCGCGGTTATCCGGGTGACGATTTGCTTCATTTCGCCGCCGTAAGCGCCGGCGTTCATAAATACCGCACCGCCTAAACTGCCGGGAATCCCCGCGGCAAATTCCAGCCCGGACAGCCCTTCCTGCAACGCATTCTGCGCCGCCGCACGAAGAAGCGTCCCCGCGCCGACGATCAAACGCATTCCTCGGCGCTTAATATAAGCCGCCGGTTTCCCGAAAATCAATACAACGCCGCGTATCCCCTTATCCCTGACCAGAATATTGGAGCCGTTCCCCATGACGGTCAGCGGCAATCCGTAACGCGCCGTCAGCGACAATATCCGACGCACGTCCTCAGCCGTCGCCGGATACACTACACAGTCGGCCACACCGCCGACACGAAAGGTCGTATGCCTCTCCATCGGCGCTTGTCGCTCTATTTGTCCTGGCGATAAAAACGGCGTTATCTCTTTTATAAACGCCTCGCAAGCGACTGCTATACTCATTCTATCCACACTCTCAATCCAAATGATCGAAGCCTTTGTCCGCCAGTCCGCCAAATCCCGTCTGCCGTAGCGCTTCATAGGAAGCCACCGCCACCGCGTTCGATAAATTCAGAGAGCGGGACGCGGCCATCATGGGAATCCGCAGGCAAGAATCCCAATGCGCCTTAAGCAGCGGCTCAGGAAGGCCCGCCGTTTCCTTGCCGAATACCAGAAAGTCCTCAGGTGTAAAACGTGCTTTCGTATAAGCGCGCGGCGCTTTTGTCGAGAAAAAGTAAAACGGCGCTCCGGCATATTTCCGCCAAATCTCCGTAAAACTGTCGTGATAGACAATATCGATTAAATGCCAGTAATCAAGCCCCGCCCGCTTCAAATATTTATCATTGACGGAAAAGCCCAAGGGACGAACGAGATGCAGGCTCATCCCTGTCGCCGCGCAAAGGCGGGCAATATTTCCCGTATTGCCGGGAATTTCCGGCTCGATCAAAACGATGTGCAAAATCTGGCCTCCTGCCAAATAAATTTAGTCGCACGCTTCATCCAAGCGCGCGGCTTAACGCTTAAGCGTCGTTTAACGCAGCACGGCGCCGGTAGAAGCGGAGGTCGTCAATCGGGCATAGCGGGCAAGATAGCCCGTTTTGATCTTCGGTTCGGGACGTTTCCATGCCGCCTTCCGTTTCGCCAGCACTTCGTCGCTGACTTCCAACTCCAGCTTACGATGAGGAATATCAATTGCAATCATATCACCGTCTTCGATAAGGGCAATGGGACCGCCCTCCATCGCTTCAGGAGAAATATGGCCAATACACGCCCCTTGGCTGGCGCCGCTAAAACGTCCGTCGGTGATCAGCCCTACTTTCAGATTCATACCGGTAATGACCGCCGTAGGATTAAGCATTTCCTGCATTCCCGGGCCTCCTTTAGGGCCTTCATAGCGAATGACAACGACGTCGCCGTCGTGGATTTTACCCGCCATAATCGCATTAACAGCAGCTTCTTCGGAATCAAAGCAGCGCGCCGTCCCCCGATAGACCAGCATATCTTCCTTGACCGCCGACGCTTTAACGACGGCGTAATCAGGACAGAGATTCCCCTGTAAAATAGCGATGCCGCCCTCCGGTCGATAAGGGTCCTCGACGCGGCGGATAACGTCGGCGCGTCGAATTGCCGCGCCTTTAAGGCGATCTCCCAGCCGACCGGTCACTGTCAAAGCGTCAAGATGCAAAAGCCCCTTCTTCGCTAGCTCGCTCATGACTGCGCAAATGCCCCCCGCTTCATTGAGATCCTGCATATGGTGCGTACCGCCGGGGCTGAGCTTCGTAATGTACGGCGTGCGGCGGCTGATCTCGTCAAAGAGCGGCGGCGGAATCTCGATTCCCGCCTCGTGGGCGATAGCCGTCAGATGCAGAACGGTATTCGAAGAACCGCCAATCCCCATATCGACGGTCATTGCGTTTTCGAAAGCCTTTTGAGTCAAAATATCCCGCGGCTTAACGTCTTTTTTGATCAGCTCCAGAACCAGCTCTCCGGCTCGCTTCGCCAGAAGACGGCGCGCCCCCGAATAAGCCGCCGGTATCGTCCCGTTGCCTGGGAGCCCCATACCCAAGACCTCCGTCAGACAATTCATCGTATTGGCGGTAAAAAGCCCGGCGCAGGAACCGCAGCTGGGACATGCTTCCTCTTCCAGAAGCGCCATTTCCTCGGCGTCAATCTCACCCGCGGCGAATTTCCCCGCCGCTTCAAACGCTTGGCTGACGCTGATATCCCGTCCCTCATAACGGCCTGCCAGCATAGGTCCGCCGCTGACCACAACACTGGGAATATTGAGCCGCGCCGCTGCCATCAGCATCCCAGGGACGACTTTATCGCAGTTCGGGATCAAAACTAATCCGTCAAAACCTGAAGCCGTAGCCACCGCCTCGATGGAATCGGCGATCAGCTCCCGACTGGCCAAGGAAAATTTCATCCCCGTGTGGCCCATAGCGATACCGTCACAGACGCCAATCGCAGGAAACTCCAGCGGCGTCCCGCCCGCGGCGGCGACGCCGAGCTTGGCCGCCGCCGCTATGTCGCGCAGATGAATATGCCCCGGAATGACCTCGTTGAACGAATTGCAGACGCCGATTAACGGCTTTTCCAAATCCTCAGGCCCATATCCCATCGCGTGGAACAAAGAACGGTGCGCGCAACGCGTGGGCCCCTTTTTCACAATATCGCTTCGCATAGCTTTCAAATCCTTTCTTGCTGTTAGAAAAAAGAATAAGCCATTAGATGATACCTAATGGCGTAGTTAAGCGCAGTAACGTGCGCCCACAGGCACAGGGAGACGGTTCGCGCCGGACGGTCTGCCCCGTGCGCCCCCGGATGATCGGCATAGCTTCCGCCGACAGCGTCGTAACCACCAGTTCCCCCATCCGTCCAGCTTCCGTGATTACTTCGTCGCTGCCGAACGCCACGATCTCAGGATAGAAATAATCCTCCTGAAAATGCTGTCCGGCATGCGCGTCACAGGAATATAACATGCCCAAACAACCAAACTCGGCCGTCGAAAAAAGATTATAAACCTGTGTGTTCGTCCGCTTTTCAATATGTGTTTTCAGCGGCGTATTTAAGGTCTCGCTCAGGCAGAGGATTTTCCCCGCCGGATACTCGGCGATGTCTTTTCCCGCTGCCTGCGCCTGTACGACGAGCCGCAAAACCCGCCGCGACGAACCGATAATCGTATCGATACCGATGTCGTCCATCAGGCGAATGACGCGCTCGTACTCGGTGCTGAGCGGAATCGCCGTCGCTCCCAGAATTTCCAAAGCGTACTGAGTATCCATCAACCCGCTGTCCGCCATATCTCCCAGAATACCGACAATCGATCCTCCATGGATCCCCGCCGCCGCGAGGACACGTGCCATCATATCCACATGAACGGCAATATCGTTCATCGTGTACATTCGAATCATGTGCTGCGGGTGCTCCCATAGACTGATCCGAGCGACTCCGCTATACGGCAGCGTTAAAAAATCCGCCGCCGGGGTCTGCCGTAATTCTTCCAGCGTCGTAAACGGAAATCTGGGTATATCGGCAAGGGATTTTATATCCCCCTTTTCGATCCCGCAAGCACGGAATTTTTCCCGATAAAAGGGGCTTTTTTCACCTGCCCAAGCGACCGTCTTTTTTAAGCGCTCGCTTTGTATCTCCCGCAGCCGCTCGGGCGCGATCTGTTCCCTAGGTGGGTTTGCGTACATCACCGAACACCGCCTTTTCAGAGCGCCGAAAACGCCGCGCCGCCATCCGCCGGCCTGCCCGACGCATTACAAAGGCCGCTGGTAAAAGAACGGCTGATAACTCGTGTAGCCCATCTTGCGAAAGTTCAAGATCGCCTCCGTCGCTCCGACAAAGAGAATACCGCCCGGTTTTAAGGCCTCGAAAAAGCGGGTATAAAGCTGATCTTTCGCCTCCTCCGTGAAATAAATGACCACGTTGCGGCAAAGAATCAGATCAAATCCCTTTTCAAACGGATCTTTTAAGAGATTATGGCGCTTAAATTCGATACAGCTCTTAATATCTTCCTTGACGGCGAATTTATTATCGGGCAGCGCGTCGAAGTATTTCTTCCGACGCTCCGGCGACAGGCTCTTTATCTCGTTCTCCATGTAGACGCCTTTTTTCGCCTTCGCCAAAATCTCAATATCAAGATCCGTGGCTAAGATACGATGCTGCTTGCCCGGCGTCAGCTCTTTCATAATCATCGACAAAGAATACGGCTCGGCGCCGATCGAACAGCCGGCGCTCCAGATATTGAGCTTCGGAGATCGCTTCAAAAGATCGGGAATAACGTCCGTTTCCAGCTTCGCGAACTTATCGGGGGTGCGGTAAAACTCCGAAACGTTGATCGTAAGATACTCGATAAACGCGGCGAATTCGTCCTTATCCTTCGCTACCGTATCGAAATATTCCACGAACGATTTGGCGGCGCTCCGGTTCACCAGATTACCGATACGACGTTTCATCTGCGGTTCTTTATATAAATCAAGATCAATATCCGTCTTACTCTTCAATTTCCTCTTAAACTCCACCCAATCTTTTTCATCCATAACCAATTCTCCTCTCCGCATAATTCTCCCTGACAAATACAATTCCACTTCATCATCTTAAAATCCTTTTTTATCAGAAAATATTATTTCGTCCGGTAATGACTGAAACTGCCAATATTGAGCCGGGGACGAGCGTCCTCCAAAAGCCGCAGAAAACGACGTGTTCCCAAGGTTTTCCTTCTCGACGGCGGCACGATATCCCAGAACATATCGGGATCAAGATTCAGATTACGCACCTGTATCATCTGTACCGGAAGCTCGCGCAAAAAGCCGCGCCATGCCTCGCTTTCATCAGTGCGATCATTAAACCCTGGGAAATATAGGAGATTGAGCGATACATAGACCTTTTTTCCCAGGGCATAGCGGATCGATTCCTTTACATCAGCGAGAAAATATTGCGCCCGGTAATAGGCGGCGTAATTTTCTTCCCGCGCGCTGATGATGCTGACGCGCATGGAATCAAGGCCCGCGTCAATAATTTTTCTGATGCCCGCCGTATAGCCCGCATTGGTATTGATATTGATCTGCCCCTTATCCGTCCGGGCGCGTATGCGGCGGATACTTTCCGCAATCGTTTCCGCCGCCAGTGACGGCTCGCCCTCGCACCCCTGCCCGAAGCTGACGATCGCTTCGGGGGCCGCTTCCAGATGGTATATCCCAACGGCTGAAACCTCCTCCGGGGTTGGCGAAAATTTTATGCGCTCCTGCGGCGACGGACAGCATTCCGACGGTTGTAAGGAAATACAGCCCAGACAATTCGCATTGCAAACTGGCGACGTCGGAATTCCTGCTTCCCAGCGGCGATAAAAAAGGTTTTGCGCCGTACAGCAATGATATTCCAGCGAACAGTGCGCCAGATGATCGACCAGACGGTTATCCGGCAGCGCCTCTTTCGTCTGCCGGATACGCTTTTTCAGCGAGCGGGTATTATAATATTTCGGGTTCCAAAAATCGCTGCGATCAGTATGAACCGCCGCCGCATAGAGCCGATTTCGATATAAAGCGACAGCGGTATAGCCATAAAGCGGCAATACGGCGGCATTTTTTGTCCGCTGAAAAGCCGGCAGATAGACCCGCGTGTATCCCGCCGGAAGGATCGCCGACACAGGGCGGCCATCCAGAGGAACAATATCCCCGGCGCGGTTTTTCCCTACGGCGCGGCGACCGGGCAAAAACATCAGATCAGCGCCCTCCGGTAGCGGGATCAAATCCTGCGGCGTTAGATCAAGGAGCGTATCGCCGCTTCGCCCCAGTGCCGAATACCCCGGCGCATCATATATCTCCCCGTTGGCGGCGGCCAAGAGCGCGGTAATCGGTTCGTTCATGCGTCTTAGACTCCTTCCGGCGGCGTTTTTTTCTGGCGCACGGGATTAAAGCGGTTCATCGCCAGATCTACTCCGTCCCGCACGATACATTCCACCGCCGGCACCAAACGGTCGATCGCCTCGTCGATAAGAATACGGTCAGCGGGAGAAAATGGCGTCAACACATGCTTAATAACCGTCCAACCCACAGGCGGACGGCCAATCCCGATACGAACGCGGGAAAATTTTTCATCCTGCACATGGTATAAGACGGACTTGATCCCGTTATGCCCCCCTGCGCTGCCTTTCTTACGAATGCGGATCATCCCTACAGGAATATCCATATCGTCATGGGCAACGACCAAATCCTCAGGCCGCAGTTTGTACCACGCGAGAAGCGGCCCAATGGCGCGTCCGCTATCGTTCATATAGGTCAAAGGCTTTACGAGAAGCGTTTTTTCCGCTCCAATCCGCGTCTCCGCGACCAAAGCGTCCCGCTTCGTTTTCCATTCCGACGCCTCGAGATGCTTCGCCAGCACGTCAAGAAGCATAAAACCCACGTTATGTTTCGTCTGCGCATATTCCGTGCCGGGATTTCCCAGACCGGCAATCATTTTCAAAACGCGGCTCTCCTTTCACGGCTCTTTATGTCGGCGGCTAAAAATTCAGCAAATTACCACCGGTACCCCGCTGTCAAGACCTCACTGCAATCTCATTTCGTGGGATCCCCCACCAAAAACAGATACGCCAGGACGACGGCTCCCAGAGCGATACGATACCAGCCGAAAGCTTTAAAATCATTTGATTTTATGTAGCGCAATAAAAATTTGATAGATAAAATAGACACGATAAAGGCGGTAACCATACCAACGATCATAATCAATATTTCCGCCCCCGAATAATGCCAGCCGAATTTCACCATTTTTAAGAGGCTGGCGCCGAACATGATGGGAATCGCCAGGAAAAAGGTAAACTCCGCCGCCACATAGCGTGACGCGCCAAAAAGAATCCCACCCAGAATCGTCGCCCCCGATCGCGACGTCCCCGGCACCAGCGCCAGCACCTGAAAAAAGCCGATAATGATTGCCGTCCGATAATCAAGCCGCGCCAGGTCGATAACCCGCGGCGTCCGGTTTTTGTTATAGTTTTCCACCGCAATAAAGAGAACACCGTAAAGGATCAGGGTAAACGCCACGACCGGTGCGTTCATAAAATGCTCTTCCATGTATTTATTGAGCGCCAACCCGATGACCGCCGCGGGGAGACAGGCAACGATCACCTTGTACCAAAGCTGAAAGGTCTGCTTTTTTTCCTGTCGGCTTTTCCACGGCGAAAAAGGGTTCAGCCGTTCAAAGTTCAAAACGACGACAGCCAAAATCGCGCCTAACTGAATGACGACGAGAAACATATCCATGAACGCCTTAGAAACGTTTAATTGAATAAACTCATCGACGAGAATCATGTGCCCGGTGCTGCTGATGGGCAGCCACTCTGTGAGTCCTTCAACGATGCCAAGCAGGATGGTTTTTACTAATTCTGCCAGACTTAAATCCACATTTTCCACCTCGGTAAATAAAATCGCACGAATTTCATTTCACCTGTTCACTATATTCAGGCTGCGCTGCGCTTCGCTTGCCTTCATCAAGTGCTTAGGTATATATTCTCACTAACCTCCCGCTCCCTTTGGTCGCGCTCGCTAAGTGTTCATATTATACCACATCCTGCGGGGAAGCAAGTGAAAGTTTTCCGACGCGCGAAAAGAGCCACCGCCTTTTGGCGATGGCTCTTTGAGTAGAATTTTATTTTAACCTGTCATACATCTCGCTGTCGACCGGCTCGCACCACTCCGTAGAGGTGCTCTCGCCGGGCACTTCAATCGCCAGATGCTGAAACGCGCTCTTAGGCGCCGCGCCGTGCCAATGTTTCACATTGGCGGGAATATTAACTACGTCGCCCTGGCGAAGCTCCTGCGGCGGTTTTCCCCATTCCTGGTAATAGCCGCGCCCGACGGTCGCGATCAGAATCTGTCCCCCGCCCTTATCGGCATGATGAATATGCCAGTGATTGCGGCAGCCCGGCGCGAAGGTAACGTTTCCTACTGGCGCCTGCTTCACCGTCAGCATGGAAAGATAGCTGTCGCCGTCAAAATATTGAGCGTAAGCGCTGTTGAGCGGTCCCACTCCAAATAAACTGGTACGTCGGATATCGTCCAGGCTGCTATTAAACGGCTCTTCCGCCGCGCTTTTCGCCGCCGGCTCATCCTGATAGACCTCTTTCGCCATGCCGAATGCCGCCCAGGCCTTTGGCCATCCCGCGTAAAAGCCGAGCTGGGTAATAATCTCAACCATCTCATCCTTCGTTACGCCGTTCTTTTTCGCCGTCATGATATGATACTTCAGCGAACTATCGATGACGCCCGCCCCCACCAGCGCGGAAATCGTCACAATACTGCGATCGTGCAGCGATAAAATGTCGTTGCGCGACCAGACCTCGCCAAAAAGAATATCGTCGTTGTAGCGAGCAAAGTCCGGCGCAAAATCTCCCAGCCTGTCCCTTCCCGCCGTCTGCACAATCTTCTCCGCCTTACGCGTCTCTTGTCTTTCCATGGCCGCCGCCTCCATACCAAATAAATTGACTGCAAAAATTCCCGCCGCGAGCAACGCGGCACCCAAACGTCCCGCTCCCATCTTATACCTCCTTACAAACCTGCTCTATAGCTAAATTCATTATAGCCAACGCTTACGACAAAGTCTAATACTTTAAGGCCATAAACAGGTATTCTAAAAAGGCATGGTTGCGAAAAGACTATAGGCCCAACGACGGCTTATCGAGATGCGCCGTCCCGTTAATCAGCTCTACCGACACATAATCGCCGTCGAAACGAACGATATTGACTGCCGTATTATCCTGACGCAGCACCCAGATGTAATGAAGCGGAATATGTAACAGCGCTGTCAGAATCGTCTTGGCGATCGCGCCATGGGCGACTACCGCCACTTCTTTTCCTTCATTTTCCATCCGGATCGCCTGAATTTTTTTCATCGCCCGCGCCTGCAAAGCGGCAAAGGTCTCACCATTCGGAATCTGCAATTTCTCCGGGGCGCCGAAAAGGTTTTCGACTTCGTTCGGCCAACGCGCGGCAATCTCCTCGTAAGTCAATCCTTCCCAATCACCGAAATTCAATTCGCGAAGCCCCGCGTCAGGATATATCGGGCAACGATAGCGCCGCTCCAGACACTCCGCCGTCATCAGCGCCCGTTTCAAATCGCTGGTATAGATAACGTCCAGCGTTTCCGACGGAAACGCCTTCGCTAAAAGCTCCGCCTGCCGCAGACCATCCTCCGACAGGGTAATATCGGCCTGCCCTTGATATTTCCCCAGCCGGTTCCACTCCGTCTGCCCGTGACGGATAAGAAAAAGTTTCATCATCCTGCTCCACCTCAGATAGAAAAACTGTATCCGCGCCTCACCGCGGCAAAGACACGCAAAAGGCAGGCTGAACGTAGTCCGCCTGCCTTATCTTCCTTTACTGCACCGCGATATTCAGCTCCAAAATAGGTCCTCCCAGATCCATATTGACCGCCAGATACTGTGAATTACTGATCTTGATCTGAAAATCCTTGCCTACGGTAAGGCTCGGCGTCGAAATATCAACCTCCATGCCCATCGCGGTCAGATTCGTCGCCGCATTCGCCGTCAACATATTGGAAAGCTCCGCCAGCGCGCTCTGCGCCATATCGTTAAGCTCGTCCACCGGCATCCCCATCATCATCTTGGAAGCGATGTATTTCGCTGTTTCCTCTGACATATTATAAACGATATTGCCCCGCAGACCTTTCGTAAAGCCGACGATAATCGATACGTCCAAACTCTTGCAGGTCTGATTTTTTACGCTCATGCCGGAACGCTGAGGAACCTCAAATCCCATCTGCGGCAATACCGAAACCAAAGCGTCAATGAAGGGATTGACCAATTTCGCATCCATCGCTTACTCCCCCTCCGCAAAACCGATATTCATGCAGATGTCGCCCAGCCGCGTCTGGGCAGTGACCCGAAACGACATCATCTTAAAATTGGCAATGCGAATGGAAGAGCCGCAAATCGTCCCCGGAGGCGATATACGCATTTCCCGCTCCTTCATATCGTTAATCGTCGAAGCCGCCCGGCCAACGATAATATTCGCCGCTTCTTCCACGGCGTCGCTGGCCTCTTCTTCCGCCAATTCGTCCTCGCTGTCTTTCCCTAAGATAGCGGCGGCAAATCGGCACATTGTCGCTCGATCCATATAAACGATAGCTCGCCCCATCGGCGCGCCGGTTAAACCGATAATCACCGCGATTCCGTTAACGTCAAGATAATTTCCCTCCGCCACTTCGACCGTGACTGTACTCGTCACCCCGACGAGGCTAAACAACCCTTTTTCCAGCACTTTGGCAAAGGATTTCACATACAGTTCTTTCAGCTCGCCGATGTGCCCCAAGCGATCCTGGCAAAGGAAAGTAAGCGCGTCCAACAGCTCGTTTGGCGTAACGGGCTTTTGTAAAAACGAGCTGATCCCCGCTTCTCTCCCCTTAAGCATAAGCGCGGCGTCCCGCATAGCGCTGATCATGACGATTCTCGCCTTCGGATCGATTTCCCGTATTCTGCGGCTGCACTCAATCCCATCGGCGTCGGGCAGATTCATATCCATCGTCACCACGTCCGGCTGATATTCCCGATATTTTTCTACCGCTTCTCTGGCGTTGCCGGCCGTCGCCGCCACTCTAAAATTCGTTTTCGACAAAATTTCCGTCAATACCGAGCAGCTAATACGCGAATCGTCAACAAGCATTACTTTCAGGCGTTCCACACACAGTCACCCATTTCTCCATAGTTTAAATCCCCATACATAATATCATATTCCTTCCAAAAAGGCAGTCGGTTACAGGAAAAAACTTCATTTCCATAAGCTATATCATACAAACAAGAATCTTCTCATAAAATTGGCTAGAAATTTCCTTCTTCCGCAGTTTACCGCTTCATCCGCGACAAAATCGTCCGGGCGACATAGATCCCGCTCGCCGCCGCTTGCGACAATCCCCGGGTCACCCCCGCGCCGTCACCTGCCGCAAAAATATTTTTCAGCGGCATTTCCAGCTCCTTTGTCAGCATAATGCGGGAGCTGTAAAACTTCACCTCGACCCCGTAGAGAAGCGTATCGTTGTTCGTCATGCCCGGCGCGATGTGATCGAGCACCTGAATCATCTCGATGAGATTATCGAGATGGCGCTTCGGCAAAACCAGCCCCAAGTCCCCCGGCGTTGCAGACAGCGTGGGGTGCGTAAAGCTCTTCGCCAACCGGTCGGTATCCGTGCGCCGTCCCTTCGCCAGATCGCCCCAACGCTGCACCAAAACCCCGCCGCCCAGCATATTAGAAAAGGACGCGATACGTTTGCCGTACTTATACGGCTCATGAAACGGCTCGGTGAAATGATTGCTCACTAAAAGCGCAAAATTCGTATTGCGGCTCTGTAATTTCGGATCGCTGTACGAATGGCCGTTGACGGTAATAACGCCGTCCGTATTCTCTGTAACGACATGCCCGTGCGGATTCATGCAGAACGTCCGCACCAGATCGCCGTAACGCTTTGTCCGGTAAACGAGCTTCGCCTCGTAGACCTGATCGGTGATGTGGCTCCACACCTCGTCCGGCACCTCGACGCGCACGCCTACGTCAACCTGATTGTTAATAAGCTTGACGCCGAGCCGCTGACATTCATCGCTAAACCACTCGGCGCCGGCGCGCCCCGGCGCGACAATGCAATATTCTACGGAGATCGGCTCGCCGTTTTCCAAAATCAGCGTATTATCGCCATGTCCATCCGTTTCTATACTTTTCACCGGCGTCAAAAAGCGAAACTCAACCCGCTCCTTTAAGACCTCATACATCTCTTCCAGCATGCGAAGATTATTTTCTGTCCCCAGGTGGCGCACACTGGCGTCCAGCAGATGGAGATCGTACCGGAGCGCTTCCCGCCGCAGATCGCTCCCCTGTGTCGTAAATACCTGCGACGGCGCGCCGTGACGCAAATTTATCTCATCCACATACCGAATCAGTTCCATGACTTTTTTTTCGTCGAGATATTCGTTCAGCCAGCCGCCGAACTGCGTCGTAAAATTATACTTCCCATCGGAAAACGCCCCCGCGCCTCCGAATCCGCGCATGATATTGCACGGCTTGCAGTTAATGCAGCTTTTAACTTTGCCGGACGCGATGGGACAGACCCGATGATAAATATCCTGACCGCTCTCCAGCACCACGATCTTAAGATCAGGCTGCTTCTCTGTCAGCTCATACGCCGCAAATGATCCGGCCGGCCCCGCCCCCACAATAGCCACATCATACCGCTTCATTCGCCCACCTCATTTCTCTCATACTGCAGGAACTCTCTCCTTTCGTATCATAGCACAAAATCTACGCCAAAACCATGACACAGATCTGGTAAACGCAGTTTCTTTCTCTGGCATCACGCAATAACTCATCGTCCCGCACCGACAAACAGCCCCTATACATCAAACTATGGCTTGACGTATAGGGGCTATAAAAATTGACGATACCTTATCGCGCTGTAATCACAGCAACACTTTATGCGACAGATTCACGCGGCCCTGGCGGTCGATTTCGGTGACTTTAACGTCAATCATGTCGCCGATGTGGACGACGTCCTCGACTTTTTCGACGCGGCGCTTGGCGAGCTGGGAGATGTGGCAGAGGCCTTCTTTGCCCGGCAGGACTTCGACGAAAGCACCGAAGGCCATAATACGGGTAACTTTGCCTTTGTAGACGGCGCCGACTTCGACGTCGCGCACCAGATCTTCGATGATCGCCACCGCTCTTTTCGCATCTTCGACATTGACGGCGGAGATGAGGATCGTACCGTCCTCCTCGATATCAATTTGCGTATTCGTATCGTCGACGATCTTTTTGATCATCTTGCCGCCTGGCCCAATGACGTTGCGGATCTTGTCGACGTTAATGTGCATGGTCGTGACCCGCGGCGCATACGGCGAGAGATCCGGCGCCGGTTCAGCGATGCACTCCAGCATTTTCCCCATGATGAAGGCGCGACCGCGCTTCGCCTGTTCAAGCGCCGAGGCGAGAATTTCCCGGGTAATCCCGGCAATTTTGATATCCATCTGAATCGCCGTAATGCCCTGCTCTGTCCCGGCGACTTTGAAATCCATATCGCCGAGGGCGTCTTCCATACCTTGAATATCGGTCAAAATAGTGTACTGATCGCCGTCTTTGACAAGCCCCATCGCTACGCCAGAAACCGGCCGCCGAATGGGAACGCCGGCATTCATCAGGGACAGCGTGCTGCCGCAGACGCTTCCCATCGAGCTGGAGCCGTTCGATTCGAGAACCTCCGAAACGAGGCGGAACATGTAGGGAAATTCTTCTTCTGTCGGAATGACTGGCAGGAGCGCCCGCTCTGCCAAGGCACCATGGCCGATTTCGCGGCGTCCCGGCCCGCGGGCGGGGCGCGCTTCGCCGACGCTGTAGCCGGGGAAATTATACTGGTGAATGTACCGTTTCGATTTTTCGACGCCAAGCCCGTCGATGACCTGCTCGTCTCCCAGAGAGCCAAGCGTCGTCACCGTCAATATTTGCGTCTGCCCGCGCGTAAAGAGCCCGGAGCCGTGAGTCCTCGGCAAGATTCCAACTTCACAGCTCACAGGACGAACCTCATCCAACGCTCGACCATCGGGACGGATTTTTTCGTGGGTGATCATATGGCGCACGATGTCTTTCTCCACATCGTGCAGCACGGCGGCAATTTCTTTGGCAGAGCCGGGGGATTCCGCGAGAAAATGCTCCATCGTCTCTGCATTAATCGCGGCAATATGCTCGTCGCGGCGCAGCTTATCAGGGTCGCGCACCGCCGCGTCCAGCCGCGCCGCCGCGTAAGCACGTATCCCCTGCTCTAGCTCGGGCGGAGTCTGGAATAGCTTTATCTCCCGTTTTCGCTTGCCGCAGGCTTCCAGGATCTTTCGCTGGAATTCAACGATTCTCTTAATCTCTTTATGCCCGAAGAGAATCGATTCCAAAATCACATCCTCTGGCAGCTCGTTCGCACCCGCTTCGACCATCATGACCGCGTCCTGCGAGCCGGCAATCGTCAAGTTGAGATCCGATTTTTCACGCTGGGCTAGCGTCGGATTGATGACGAACTGACCGTCCACCCGACCGACCCGTACCCCAGCGATCGGACCGTTGAAAGGAATATCGGAGACGCAAAGAGCGCACGACGCGCCGATCATCGCCGTGATGTCCGGCGGGTTATCCTGTTCGACGGACAAGACGGTGGCGATGACCTGAATATCGTTGCGAAATCCTTTTGGGAAAAGCGGCCGAATGGGGCGATCAATGAGCCGGGCGCACAGAATCGCCGAATTGCTTGGACGCCCCTCCCGCTTGATGAAGCCGCCGGGAATCTTGCCTACGGCATACATTTTTTCTTCATAATCGACGGTCAGCGGGAAAAAATCAACCCCTTCCCGCGGCTCCGCCGAAGCCGTTACCGCTACCAAGACTACGGTGTCGCCATAGCGTACCAGAACCGCGCCATTCGCCTGTTTCGCCATTTTCCCATTCTCAATGACGAGCGGCCGCCCCCCTACTTCCATCTCAAACCTGCGCATTTGATTGCCTCCTACATGCCATGTTCTTTTTCTTTCAGTCTTACTTTTTATTCGACCAAAACGTGCAAAATCCTTTTTTAGTGAAATATTTCACGGCACGAAAAAAGCGGGGGTATGTCCCCCGCTTTCGCTTACTTACGCAAATCCAGTTTAGCAATGATAGAACGATAACGCTCGATATCTTTTTTATACAGATAGCTCAAAAGGCGGCGACGGTGACCGACCATTTTCAAAAGACCGCGTCGAGAGTGATGATCCTTTTTGTGTTCCTTAAGATGTTCCGTCAGATAAGCGATACGCGAGGTCAGAACCGCGATCTGCACCTCCGGCGATCCCGTATCCCCTTCATGGACGGCATACTGCTTAATGAGCGCTGTTTTTTCTTCCTGTGTAAGCATATTTTTTCCTCCTCTATGGATAAATTATCCTGTCGCTAAAGGCAGCGTCGGAGTACTTCGCTGTCTTTGCGGCGGATGGCGCCTATGGCACGAAAAGTATTATAGCACACCGCCAATTTATTGTAAATAAAAGATTTTCCGCGCCTGCGCTTCGTCCGCGCAGAGCTGCCGCTGGAGCTCCGCCGCCGATGGGAAACACCGTTCGTCGCGCAGGCGGGCGATAAATTGAACTTTCATCTGAGCATCATAAAGGTCGCCCGCGAAATCGAGCAAATGAATCTCCAACCGCCGGGTTTCTCCACCAAACGTTGGATTATTGCCAATGTTTGCAATACCGAAGCGATCCCATCCCGCAAAGCGCGCCTGAACCGCGTAGACCCCGTTCGCCAGCATCGCCCGCCGCGGCGGAATAGACAGATTTGCGGTAGGAAAGCCCAGCGACCGGCCTCGGGCATCTCCATGACTGACGATTCCGCTAATCGCGAAAGGACGCCCCAGAAAGCGATTAACTTCCAAGAGAAGGCCGCTATGCAAAAGTTCACGTATCCGCGTACTGGAAACAACTTTCCCGTCAATCTCCAGCAAGGGACAGATCTCCGTCCAATAGCCAAGATCCGCCTCCCGCCGCCGCAAATACGCGGGATTTCCCTGCCCGCCATCTCCAAAGGAATAATTTCGCCCCACAACAAGACAGGACGGCTTCGCCCGCGCCACGAGCCGCGCAAGAAAATCGGCGGCGGTCACCCGCGCCAACGCCGCGGTAAAGGGAAGCTCCAAGAGACCCCCTACTCCCAGCTGCTCCATAACTTCCCGCCTCGTCCCCGGCTCCTCAATGTAAAGCGGCTCTCGCTCCGGCGCAATAACGGAAAGCGGATGGTTACGAAAAGTCAGCACTATGGGCGGCACGCCTTCTTGAGCGGCCAATGCAGCGGCGCGCCGAATCACCCGCTGATGTCCCAGATGAAGACCGTCAAACATTCCCAGCGCCATGACGCCATGACGCCACGAAAGCGGTAGATCGTCTAGTTTTTCCCATATTTCCATCCGAAAACGCTTCCCATCGCCATCAGCCCAGCGGCTGGTATACTTTATCCGGCACGACCGAATCTATCGACGCTTTAAAATGCCCCACGCCTAAAAAGCCATCCGGGGCGTACACTGCCAGCGGCCCTGTAAGGCCTTCAGCGGCTGCGTCCCGGGTCGCAAGTCCGTTAATAAAAGGCTTTACGCGCGACGCGGGCAAATCGTAGCGCGGTAAATGCGAAAGATACTTCTCCGGCGGCTCTACCGCCGCCTCTCCCAGCTTTTGCAATTCTTCCGGCGTATGCGCCTTCGCGAGAGAAAATGTGCCCACGCGCCGCCGAATGAGAAAGGACATCGCCGCCGGTATCTTAAGCGCGCGTCCCAAGTCACGGCAGAGCGAGCGGATATATGTCCCCTTCGAGCAGTCAACATCAAAAAGAAGCGTATTTGCGCGCTTCGCCACGATTTCCAAACGATAAATCTCGACTTCACGTGCCGGTACAGTCACTGGAAGATGCGCCCGGGCGAGATCGCAGGCGCGCCGCCCCCCGATCTTTACCGCTGAATAGGCGGGCGGCACTTGCCGTATGCGCCCTGTCATCTCCCGTCGCGCTGCTTCCAGCGACGCTTCATCCGGCATTTCAAAATCTGCCCGCGCCGCGATCACCTCACCCAGATCATCGCCGCTATCCGTTTCCTCGCCAAACCGCAGCTCTGCCCGGTAGGATTTATCCACCGCATTCAGATACTCCAGAAGGCGCACCGCCCGTCCTATCGCCACAGGAAGGACGCCTGCCGCCCCCGGGTCAAGCGTTCCCGCGTGACCGACTTTTTTTACATCCAGCGTCCGACGCACCAGACATACAACGTCATGTGACGTCATCCCCGGCGGTTTCAGGACATTGACGAAGCCGTCCTTCACGGCTGTTTTTCCACCGCTTCGGCTAAGGCTGGCAAAAGTGCCGCTTTCGCTTCCGCCAGCGTCATATTAAGGGTGCAGCCAGCGGCGCGAATATGACCGCCCCCACCAAAGCGCACCGCGATTTCGCTGACGTTAATCCCCTTCGAACGAATACTTACCCGGCAGCGCCGTTCTTCAACTTCCTTGATAAGAACGGCGATTTCAACGCCTTCAATAACTCGAATAAGATCGATAAAGCCTTCGGTAGATTCCATTTTATCTGCGAACGCTTTCTCGAGAAAAATACCCGCTACCCGGCCCTCGGCAAAGAGTTCCAACGTTTCCAGCGCCTTAGCCTGTCCCATGACCACGTCCAACGGCTTCATTTCCAGGATTTCGGACACTTCGTTAGGGATGACGCCCGCTTCCAAGAGCCGCGCGCCCATGCGCATAGCGTGCGCCGTCGTATTGGAAAATCGGAAAAATCCCGTATCTGTCGCTAGCCCAACGTACAGAGGGATCGCCACTTCTCGCGAAAATTCACCTCCCAGATACTCTACAATTTCAAAGATCATTTCCGTCGCCGCCGCCCGCTTCGCCAGATAGAGATAATCGGCCTGCCCATTGTTGGAAATATGATGATCAATATTGAGTATCTTCGCGCCCGGCGCACATGTCGCCACTTCGCCGATTCGGTCGTTATCCGTATCCAGCACAACCAAGAAATCCGGCTTCCCGTCTTTTCCGTCTGGACGGCGAATACCCGCATAACCCGGCAAAAAAGAGAGATTGCGCGGCAAATCGTCGTCGATGAAAACCTCCGCCGTCTTACCCTGCGCGCGAAGATATGCTTGCAGCCCCAAGCATGATCCGATCGCATCCCCATCAGGATTCGTGTGCGCCGTAATCAGGAAGCGCTCTCCTTGCTTTAGATACGACGCCGCTTCTTCCATTGTAATTTTCATGCTCTATCTTCCTCGTCTTTTTTGATTTTCTGCAAAAGCTCCTGAATATGGACACCGTAATCCACTGATTTATCAAGCTCCAGCGTCAGCTCCGGCGTATAGCGAAGGCGGACGCGATGGCCGATCTCCCGCCGCAGAAAACCTCGTGAGCTTTGCAGCCCCCGCCAGGAGTCGGCGATTTGCTGCTCACTTCCCATCAAGCTAACGTAAACCCTAGCGTTTCGCAAATCGCTGGAAACGTCAACCGCCGTCACCGTTACAAAACCGATACGCGGATCTTTAAGATCCTGCAAAATAATTTTGCTCAGTTCCTGCTTCATCAGCTCCTGCACGCGTTCCATGCGCAGCTGTCCCATCGTCAACTTCCCTTCTCAGTCTTCCCCGTCGTCCGTTTTTTCCCGGCGCTCTGCCGCCCGGGCGTTCGCTTCGGCGATCGAAGTCGAAACTTCTTCCATGCTGTAAACTTCGAGAATATCCCCTTCCTTGAAATCTCGGTAATCCTTAATGGTCAGCCCGCACTCGTAACCCGCCGCCACTTCCTTCACATCGTCTTTGAAGCGGCGTAAAGAATCGATCTCGCCGTCCAAAATAACGACGTTATCACGCAGGATACGAATCTTGGAATTATTCATCACCTTGCCCTCGAGAACATAGGAACCGGCGACCAGCACCTTTGAGAATTTCATAACCTGTCGAATTTCGACTTTGCCCTGAATGACTTCTTTAAATTTCGGCGCCAGCATACCGGACATCGCCGCTTTAATATCGTTAAGCGCGTCATAAATGACCTGATAGGTACGGATATCGACATTTTCTGCATCCGCCACCCGGCGGGCGTTCGCATCGGGACGCACATTAAAGGCGATGATAATCGCATTCGCCGCGGAAGCGAGCATAATATCCGACTCATTGACCGCGCCAACGCCGGAGTGGACGATATTGACCCGGACCTCATCGTTCTTGTTGAGCGCTAAGAGAGAGCTGTTCAGCGCCTCGACAGAGCCTTGAACGTCCGCCTTGATGACGATATGAAGCTCCTTGATATTGCCTTCCTGAATCTGCTGGAAGAGATCATCAAGCGAAACCTTCTTCGACTTTATCAGTTCGCTGCGGTGTTTTTCAATACGTTTTTCCGCAATCGAGCGCGCCAGTTTCTCTTCAAGAGCCGCCAACTGATCACCCGCCTCGGGAACGCCGGAAAGACCGAGCACCTCGACCGGCATCGACGGCGGCGCTTTACGCACGTTTTCTCCCCGGTCGTTAATCATAGCGCGGACTTTACCGAACGTCGTCCCGGCAATAATCGAGTCGCCGATCCGCAGCGTACCATTCTGCACCAGCACGGTAGCCACGGGACCGCGGCCCTTGTCGAGCTGGGCTTCGATGATAACGCCGCGGGCATCGCGATTCGGATTTGCCTTGAGTTCCTGAACCTCGGCAACCAACAGAACCATCTCCAGAAGGTCGTCGAGCCCTGTCTCTTTCTTTGCCGAAACCGGTACCATGATCGTCTCGCCGCCCCATTCTTCCGGCACCAGCTCATGTTCCATCAGTTCTTTTTTCACCCGCTCGGGATTCGCCCCCGGTTTATCGATCTTATTGATGGCGACGATGATTGGAACCTTAGCCGCCTGCGCGTGATGAATCGCCTCGATAGTCTGCGGCATGACGCCGTCGTCGGCGGCGACCACGAGGATCGCGATGTCCGTTACCTGCGCGCCGCGGGCACGCATCGCCGTGAACGCCTCATGACCCGGCGTATCAAGAAATACGATCTTTTTGCCTTTGCAGTTTACCTGATACGCGCCGATTCGCTGCGTAATTCCGCCCGCTTCGTGCGCGGATACCGAGCTTTTCCGAATAGCGTCAAGCAGCGACGTCTTGCCGTGATCGACGTGTCCCATGACCGTCACCACCGGCGGCCGCAAAACAAGCGTCTTCGGATCGTCCTCGATCTCCGGGATCTCCGTCGGATCGACTTCCGGCGGCAACGCTTCCGCAGTGACGCCAAACTCGCTGGCCACCAACGCCGCCGTATCATAATCGATCTCTTGATTGATCGTCGCCATGACGCCCATCAAAAACAGCTTTTTCACGACTTCGGCCGCCGTGTAACTCATCTTGCTGGCCAGATCCTTGACCGCAATCGTCTCGCCGATCTTAATATTCTTAGGACGCGCGATCTCTACTTTCGGCTGCGCCGGAGCCTGATTACGGTTCTTACGGTTACGCCGTCCAGCGTAATTATTATTGCGATTGAATGCGTTGCCTCGATTATCGTTCTGAGCGCCCCTGCCGCGGGAATTATTGTTGCGGTTCCCATTACCGCCGTCACGGAAACGGCGATTATTATCCGCGCCGCTTCCCCCCCCACGCGAGCGATTATCTCCGCCCGAGCGGGCGCTCCCGTTCCGCGAAGCACCTATTCCGATGCCAGCAATGGATCGGCTCCCCCCAGGGCGATTCATCGCATTTCCGCCGCGTCCTCCTTGCGGCCGTCCGCTGCTCATTGACCGTCCGGCACTAGATCCACCGCTCCCTGAACGATTTCCTCCCGGGCGATTATATCCGCCGCGATTTTCCTGCCCTGGGCGGCTTGTCCGCGCGCCGGTCTCTGTCCGACGAACAGCGCCGGAAGAAACGGGCTGCCCTCCCCGCGGCAACGAGCGATCCGTACGAGCGGAACGCCCCGCATAAGCGCCTGTCGATTGGCGTCCCGCCGCATGTTCGCCGCCGCGAGCGCGCTCGCTCGGCCTTCCCGCCGCTTCGCCGCTCTTTTTTTCCGGCTTCTTCTCTGCCTTGGCAGATGCCGCCTTCTCTGCCTTTTGGGCCTGCGCCGCTTTTTCCTGTTCCGCTTTCTGTCGCGCCGCCTCGCCGCTAAATATATTGCGCAGCATCTCCCGTTCTTCATCGCCGACGCTGCTCATATGATTTTTGACTTTATGTCCGTTCCGCTCCAAAAGATTCAGAACGACCTTGCTTTCCGTCTTGAATTCCTTTGCTAATTCATAAACTCTATATTTTGACATAGCGCCACCTCCGTAAATCCTATCAATCGCTCTGAATACGCTTTCCCAAAGCCTCGCTGAAACCTCTATCTAAAAGAACCGCCACCGCCCGATATTCTTTTCCCAGGCAGCGCCCTAATTCTTCCTTCGTCAGGCACTCGCACAGCTTGACCTCATGCCGAGCCGCCAGCCTCGTATACATCTTTTTCGTATCCTCTGCCGCGTCTGTCGCCAGCAAAATCAGCTTTACCTTCCCAGTCGCCAACGCTTTCTGCGCCGCGAAATCACCGGAAGCAACCTGTCCAGCACGCTGCGCCATGCTCAGCAACCCCTTAATCTTCCCATCCTCCATACGCTTACTCTATCTCGTCGAAAAGTTCCGCGCGCAGCTTTTGCAAGATATCATCCGCTACCGGTCCCTGAAATGCCTTAGCAAAACGATGTGCCTTGACGGCGGCATCGAAACATTCCCGCCTGTGGCATACATAAGCGCCGCGTCCCGGCTTCTTCCCGGTAAAATCGACTGAGAATTCCCCTTCCGGACTGCGGACGATACGTACCAGCTCTTTTTTTGGCTGGACGACTTGACAGCCCAGGCACAGCCGCTGCGGTATCTTCTTCTTTCCCGTCATTACGCCTCACCTTCCGCCGAAAACGACTCCTCGGCAGTGACCTCGACGACGTTCATTCCTTCTTCAAGCTCCTCATCCGTTGCCTGTGTTTCACTCTTTATATCAATCTTCCAGCCTGTCAGCTTAGCCGCCAGCCGGGCGTTTTGTCCTTCCTTGCCGATCGCCAGCGAAAGCTGATAATCCGGCACTACTACCCGAGAAACTTTTTCATCTTCCTTAACGGCAACCGAGACGACTTTTGCCGGGCTGAGCGCGTTCGCGATATACCGCGCCGGATCGGAGTTCCACTTGACAATATCGATCTTTTCGTTGCGCAGCTCATCGACGATCGCCTGCACCCGCAAACCTTTATGCCCCACGCAGGCGCCTACCGGATCGACGTCTTCCTCCCGGGAAAACACTGCAATTTTCGACCGCATACCCGGTTCGCGGGCTACGGACTTAATTTCCACGATCCCATCCTGTATCTCGGGAACCTCCAGCTCGAACAGGCGCTTTAAAAGGCCGGGATGTGTCCGGGACACCGTGATCTGCGGCCCTTTTGATGTCTTACGCACCTCGAGAACATAAGCTTTGATGCGATCCCCGTGATAGTATTCGTCGCCCTCGATCTGCTCCGCCGCCGGCAAAAGGGCTTCCGTTTTGCCTAGATCAATATACACATTACGATTTTCTACCCGCTGCACGACGCCGGTAACGATATCGCTCGCCCGATTGGAAAACTCGTCATAAATATTGCCGCGCTCCGCCTCGCGGATCCGTTGCACCACGACCTGCTTAGCCGTCTGCGCCGCGATACGGCCGAAATTCGCCGGAGTGACCTCCTGCTCCAGGATGTCGTCCACTTCATATTTGGGATTGATTTTCCGCGCCTCGGCCAGAGAAATTTCCGTAACCTCGTTCGTCGGCTCCTCAACCACAGTCTTGAGCGCATATACATGATAGGCGAAGGTTTCGCGATCCATCTCTACCCGCACATTCTGCGCCGAGCCGAAATTGCGATGATAAGCGGACGTCAGCGCCGCTTCTATCGCCTCGAACAATATCTCCGGCGTGATGCCCCGCTCTCGGCCAAGCGCCTCAAAGGCCTCCATAAACTCCTGTCCTTTATCAATCTCCTGCACCTTTTTTCTCGCTTTGCCTCTGCTTCTCTTAATCAAGATTCATATCCTCCCGCATTTTATATATCAATATGCAAACGTACCTGCGCAATCTTATCCCGAGGTATTGGCGCCCTCTCCGTCAGTGTCAAGGTAGATTCGTCGCATGCCGCCAGCGTTCCGGTGATCAACTTTTCGCCGTCAAGCGGCGCATAAAGAGTCACATCAACGGTCTTTCCCTTTTCCCGGATGAAATCCCGCTCCTTACGCAGAACGCGATCCAGTCCCGGAGATGACACCTCCAGAATATAGTTTTCCGGCACCACATCTCGCTGATCCAATTCCTTTCCCAAAGCCTCGCTCAAACGCTGACAATCTTCAATCCGCACTCCCTGCGGCTTATCAACAAAAATCCGCAAATACCAATCGCGTTCCTTCACATACTCGACATCGACCAGTTCCAGATCGCTTCCGACCAAAAGCTCCTGCACGATCTTTTCTATCGCCGTTTCCACATGACCTGCCATAGCCCCGCCTCCCCAAACGCTAATCACTGTTTCAACGCCTGTTAAACGCTCTTCCTCACATAAGACTAAAGAGTGGGTTCCCACCCACTCTTTAACGATGCACGTAATTTAGTGTTATTATATCATCTGTCGTCTATAAAGTAAACCCGCCGACGTGATTTTCTTTCCCATAGAAAAAGCATCTATTTTACCGATTTTTACCGCACTGCGTCCCACGCCTTTTTAATTTTTCCCGCCATGCCCCGCATTTTCTTAGCTGGAACCGCGCAGACCGCGACCCGCACGCCTTTTTTCAGAGGCACAGGGAAAATGAAATCGTCGTGCAGGCGGTCGCAGACCGCTACTGGATCCGCCGCCGGAATCGAGAGAAAGAACCCCGCCTTATAAGGGAGCGCGTTCAGCGCACAAGCTTTCGCTTCTTCCATGAAGATCACGCCCCGTTCGCGAATCATCTGGTAAAGCGACTCGCGCTCCTTCTCAAATTGCGCGCGAAGCCTCGCATCCCGATAGATTTTTGCCAGTGCCGCCATCGCCCCGCGGTTGATATTTGACCAGGTTCCCCGGCTGGAAAACGAGCTGACGGTTTTAAATTCCTCAACGATTTCCTTATGAGCAGACAGGCCGACGATAGCGCCGGTACGCTGACCGTACATCGTGTAGCCCTTCGACATGCTGAATGCGAACATGACGAAAAGCTCCGGCGGAAGATTTTCAAACTGCTTCATAAAGCGGCGAACCTCATTTTTTTCGCCCGCGTAATCAATATAAGCAATATCGACCAAAATACTGATTTTTTTATCGCCCTTTTTTATCTGGGTCTTGCAAACGTCCAGCACCTCGCCCCAGTCTTCCTCGGAAAAGCTATACCCGGTCGGATTATGCGCCGGCGTGTTGAGGAGAATGAGAAGTGAGGATTGTTTCTTCAAAAGTGCCTCCACCTTGGCGGCGAAATCCTGGCGGTTAAAATTTTGCCGTTCATCGAACAGGGCATACGTCGCCAGCCTGCGCCCCTGCTCCTGGCAAAGGACGTTATAGGGCCCCCAGAACCAGTCCGATGTCAGCACTTCATCCCCTTGTTCCGAATAATTAGCGATGGCGTGATGAACCGCGCCCGTCCCCCCCGCCGTGGCGATCGCCGCCGTATAGCCCGCGGGACGCTGCGCCGCGAATGTTAGATCGAGTACCGCGTCGAGGTACTCCGGCAGACCGGCGATCGGCGCGTAAGCGATGATGTCGCTCATTGGCAGCTCCCGATAAACCTTCTCCATCGTCGGAATACAGGCCAGTTTTTCCTCGTCGTCCATGATCGCGCCGATCGTCGCGTTCGTTACTTTATCGGCTCCGACCTTCGCCGCCGCCGCTTTCGCCGCCGCGCTCGCACCAAAAATCGCGTCGTTTAACACCCTGCCTGTAGCGTTTGAAGCCACCATGCTCATTGCCATTGTCATAATCCCCTTCATCAGATAATATTTTCCTCTATCGCATATTCGCAGCCGATTTTCTTTTTCCTGCCGCCCGAAAGAGAAGTATACAAAATTCTTGCCGCCAGATAAAGGAAAAGGCCATGAACTCCCGCAGGTTCATAACCTTTTTTGATTTATTCCGGACGATATTCCTCTAAGCGCATGAGCATAAAACAGTAATCCGATAAGCGGTTAATGTATAGCCGATCCGACTCATGGACCTCTTCTTCCCGGGAGAGCCGCAGCATCTGCCGCTCCGCCCGGCGCGCGATCGTCCGCGCCAGATCCAGCATAGCGCCGCCTTTCGTGTCCCCCGGTACGAGGAACTTACGCAGCGGACCGACGATCCCTTCGATGCGATCCATCTCCTGCTCCATCTCCGAAATATTCATTTCCGTGATATGCGGCGGCTGCCCAAGGCTCGCCAGATCGGCCATGAACAAGGAAACGTCTTTTTGCAGCATGAAAAGGAGCGTCTTTACTTCCTCGTTCTCCGAAAACGCCCGCGCCATACCCAGCGCCGCGTTCATTTCGTCGATAATGCCATACGTTTCGACGCGCAGCGAATCCTTATTGACCCGTTCGCCCGTGTATAAGCTGGTTTGACCTTTATCGCCAGTTTTTGTGTAAACGCCCATGCTCTATCACCTCAATCAAAAATTTCGGTTTCGTTGAAGAAAATATGAATTTCCCGAGCGGCGCTCGCCGGACTATCGGAAGCGTGCACCGCGTTTTCGCCTTTGCTGGCGGCGTAAAGCTGACGAATCGTCCCCGGCGCTGCTTCCTTGGGATCGGTCTTACCATTGAGATCGCGAACCTTCTGGATCGCGTCATCACCCGCCAAAACCATCGCTACGATTGGTCCGGACAGCATAAAGGTTTCCAATTCCTTGTAATACGGGCGACCGATATGCTCTTCATAATGCTTTGCCGCGACCTCTTTCGTCATCTTCATCAGGCGCATAGCCAGAAGATGTAACCCTTTCTCCTCATAGAGCTTAATAATATCGCCCGTATGATGGCCCTTAAACGCGTCCGGTTTAATAAGCACCAATGTCTTTTCCATAAATCACTACCCTCTCCTACTCGTCGTTTCGCAGATATTTTCGCGCAATATCATAATAATCGACCGCCGACTGATGAATCGCCTCAATCTCATCGGGGCGCAGCGTGCGGACGATATGCGCCGGGTTGCCGTAAACCATGGAATTTGCCGGAATCTTTTTGTGCTGAGTGATCAAGGTTCCCGCTCCAATGACGCAGTTCTCACCAATATCAGCGTAGCCCAAAAGAACCGCGCCCATGCCGATCAAAGAGTTGTTGCCCACTTTAGAGCAGTGAATAATCGCGCCATGCCCAACCGTCACATAGTCACCGATGATCGTCGCCTCACGGCTCATGACATGGACGGTCACATTATCCTGCAAATTCGTGAACTGCCCCACCTCAATCCGCGCAATATCGCCGCGCAAGACCGTATTGAACCAGACATTCGCGCCTTTGTGAAGCGTCACGTCACCGATGACGCGGGCGCCGTCCGCGATAAACACCCCGCCGGCGACTTCCGGCATCATTCCCTCATATTTGATCAGCTGTCCCATCGTTTTCACCTGACTCCAATGATATTACGCTCTCTTTATTATAAAGAAATCCACTTAAAAAGTAAACCTCACGCAAATCAGCGCGAGGTTTCTACATAAAAATTTTCTTTGTCCATCCACTCGTCAGGTCTGATCGGCGCCAAAACCAAGCTCCGCCTTATGCGCCTGCATACCGGCGATACAGCGCTCCATGACCACGCCGCCGTCCAGCCCCAGCATACCAAATCCCTTACGGATCAGCTCCCGATCGCATTTCGCTGCGAAGCGCTTATCTTTGAATTTCTTTTCCAAACTCTTAACTTCCATGCCCTCCAATCCTTCCGGGCGCATAAGGGCATAGGCGTGAACAATGCCCGTCAGCTCGTCCACCGCGAAAAGGCTTTTGGCAATATCTGTCACCGGCTCTACTTCATCGGTCGTGACGCCATAGCCATGTGCGATGATCGTATCAATATCCTCTTGATCTACGCCTTCCGGCTCCAGCAGCGCCCGCACATGATGACAATGCTCCGTCGGATACTTTTCGTAATCCACGTCGTGCAAATAGCCGATTGCTTCCCAATGCTCCTTGTCCGCCTGAAAATATTCCGCCATCGCCCCCATTGCGGCGCTCACCGCCGCGGCGTGAACGAAAAGGTGCGCCTCGGTCGTATGTTTCGCCAAAATTTCCTTAGCGCGCGCTAAAGTCAGTTGGCCCATCTTAATTCCTCCTTACCTATTTTTACCCGTTCTTTCCGACAACGCTGCCTGTTCCCGATTTTCCGGCAAAAGAGGCCGCCTCATCTTGAGGCAGCCTCTTTATCATTACTCATTTACTCGCTTATTCCGTGGCCGGCGTTTCGCTCATTGCTTCATCTTCTCCGGCAACAGGTTCCTCCGATTCCGTCATAGCTTCCGCTTCTCCAACAACGGGAACCGCGGCCTCAGGATCGACAACGCTGATGTTGCGGTAACGTCCCATCCCGGTTCCTGCGGGAATGAGTTTGCCGATGATAACGTTTTCTTTAAGGCCAATGAGAGGATCGACCTTGCCCTTAATCGCAGCATCCGTCAAAACACGGGTCGTCTCTTGGAAGGACGCGGCTGAGAGGAAAGAATCCGTAGCCAGCGACGCCTTCGTAATGCCCAGCAGGATCGGCTTCGCTACCGCCGGCTCGCCGCCGTCTTCAATCACCCGGGCGTTGACCGCCTCAAAAGAATTGATATCGACGTATTCGCCGGGCAGGAAATCCGTATCGCCCGACTCCTCAATTTTGACCTTGTGGAGCATTTGCCGCACCATGACCTCAATATGCTTATCGTTGATCTCAACGCCCTGCGACTTATAAACCTTTTGTACCTCGTACACCAGATAGCGCTGGGTCTCTCGCAGTCCGCAGACCCGAAGGATATCATGCGGATTGATGGAGCCTTCGGTGATCTTATCGCCTGGTTTCAGGTGCATACCGTCCTGCGCAACCAAGCGGGCGCCATACGGCACCGTGTATTCACGCGAATCGCCCTCTTCCGGCGTCAAAATCACTTTACGAACGCCCTTATTATCCTCTACCGACGCCGTTCCTTCAATCTCGGCAATAATCGCATGATGTTTCGGTTTGCGCGCCTCGAAAAGCTCCTCAACGCGCGGCAAGCCCTGCGTAATGTCGTCGCTGGAAGCGACGCCGCCGGAGTGGAAGGTACGCATAGTGAGCTGCGTCCCTGGTTCGCCGATGGATTGCGCGGCGATGATGCCTACCGCCTCGCCGACGTCGACTTCCGTCGCGTTCGCCAGATCCCGGCCGTAGCACTTGACGCAGACCCCATACTGCGATTTGCAGGTCAATACGCTCCGAATAGATACGCGATCGCGCACCTGGCAAATCTTTTCCGCCATTTCTTCATCGACCGTATCATTAAGCGACGCGATCTTTTCTCCGGTTTTAGGATCGACGATGTCCTCCGCCAGCACCCGGCCAATAATCCGATCCGCCAGCGGTTCAATAACACTGTTGCCTTCTTTAATCGCTTCTACTTCGATCCCGCGGACATTACCGTTCCTGACCTTGATCTCCCGGGCGTCGCTTTTTAGCGCCGCCTCAACCATTTCCTCTGTCAAGACGGTCTGCGGCGGAATGATTTCTTCTCCTTCGCTGGAAAGAACCGCGTCCGTCGTCTTTTTGCCGACCATCTCCCGGATAATGCCCTTTCGGAGCGAAGTCCGCGTCCTGGCGACCGTCGTTCCCAGCGCGACCGTTTCGGAGATCATCGCGTTGCTGATGACCGCCTCCGAAGAAGCCAGCGAGCCGCGAATAACAATTTCTTTGACCTTGGCCTCTCCAATCAGCGTCAGATCGGCATCGGTTAGAACAATATCACGTGGCAAAAGGAGCTCGCCGGTCTTTGGATCGACGACGTCCGCCCCTAGCACGCGGTCGATCAGCATATCGCGCAGAATATTGACCGCGGCCAGCGACGACTCCGCCAGACGGGCCCGCGCCCGGGCAAGGTTGATCCCCACAACATCGCAATCGTCTTCTCGAACGATAACATCCTGCGCCACATCGACTAAACGGCGGGTCAGATACCCCGAATCCGCCGTGCGCAGCGCCGTATCTGCCAAACCTTTACGCGCGCCGTGAGAAGATATGAAGTAATCGGAAACCGTCAGCCCTTCGCGGAAATTTGCCGTAATTGGAAGATCAATGATTTTGCCGGACGGGTCGGCCATCAGGCCTCGCATCCCCGCCAACTGGCGCATCTGCTGCTTATTCCCGCGCGCGCCCGAATCCGCCATCATAAAGATCGGATTGAAGGCATCCATGTTTTTCATCATCGCGTCGCCAACGTCATCCGTGGCTTCTGTCCAAAGATCGATGACCTTTTTGTAACGTTCGCTTTCGGTTATAAGACCTCGGCTGAACTGCTTTTCGATTTTATTGACCGCTTGCTTCGTCGTTTCGATGATCTCCTGCTTTTCGGGCGGCACGATGACGTCCGAGATAGCGACCGTCATCCCCGCCAAGCAGGCGTAATGATAGCCGAGATTTTTGACGTTATCGATGACGACGGCGGTTTTCCCCGCGCCAAAATGCTTAAAGCAGTTGGCAACGAGTCGGCCCATTTCCTTTTTATCGATGCGAATACCGTAGCACCATTCGCCGGTTTTTTCATCCTTACGGAAATACCGGATTTCTGGCGGCAAGATCTCATTAAAAATCATTCGCCCAAGCGAGGTCTTGACCATGCCATAGCCTTCGACACGAGTATGAATTTCCGCCTGCAAATCAAGATCGTGGTGTTGATAAGCAAGCAAGCCTTCCTCTATGCCGGTGATAAATTGCCCTTCCCCTTTCGCTCCAGGACGCAGGATCGTCAGATAATAAGAACCAAGGATCATGTCCTGCGTAGGCACAATGATCGGGCGACCATCCTTCGGCGCCAGAATATGGTTCGCCGCCAGCATGAGAATACGCGCTTCCGCCTGTGCTTCCGCGGAAAGCGGCAAATGAATCGCCATCTGGTCACCGTCGAAATCGGCATTATACGCGGTGCAGGCCAAGGGATGGAGTTTCAGCGCCCGTCCTTCCGTCAGCACCGGTTCAAAGGCCTGAATCCCCAAGCGATGCAGCGTCGGCGCGCGGTTCAAAAGCACCGGATGTTCTTTGATGACTTCTTCCAGAACATCCCAGACCTCCGGCTTAACACGCTCTACCATCCGTTTGGCCGCCTTAATATTGCCGACGACACCATTATTAACAAGCTTCTTCATGACGAAAGGCTTAAAGAGCTCCAGCGCCATTTCCTTCGGCAAACCGCACTGATGCAGCTTCAGCTCCGGCCCGACGACGATAACCGAACGGCCGGAATAGTCGACGCGCTTTCCCAACAGATTCTGCCGGAAACGCCCTTGCTTACCCTTGAGCATATCGGACAGCGATTTCAGCGGACGATTGCCCGGCCCGGTGACCGGGCGACCACGGCGACCATTATCAATCAGGGCGTCGACGGCTTCCTGAAGCATACGTTTCTCATTGCGGACGATAATATCCGGCGCGCCGAGATCTAAAAGCCGCTTTAAGCGATTGTTACGGTTGATGACCCGACGATAAAGATCGTTCAAGTCCGACGTCGCAAACCGTCCGCCGTCGAGCTGCACCATAGGACGAAGTTCCGGCGGAATGACCGGCACCACGTCCATGATCATCCATGCGGGGTCGTTCCCCGATTTACGAAACGCCTCTACGACCTCAAGGCGACGAATCGCCCTCACCTTTTTCTGTCCGCTGACCTCGCTGAGTTCCTGACGCAGATCGTCATTCATCTTTTCCAGATCAATTTCTTCCAGAAGGGTTTTGATCGCCTCAGCGCCCATGCCTACTTTAAAGGAATCGCCAAATTTCTCGCGGTGTTCATGATACTCGCTCTCCGTTAAAAGCTGTTTTTTCATCAGCGGCGTATCCGCCGGATCAAGAACGATATAGGAAGCGAAATACAGCACTTTCTCCAGCGAGCGCGGGGAAATATCAAGAATCAATCCCATACGACTGGGAATCCCCTTGAAATACCAGATATGGGAAACCGGCGCCGCCAACTCAATATGCCCCATGCGTTCCCGGCGAACCTTAGAGCGCGTCACCTCGACACCGCAGCGATCACAGATAATACCCTTATAGCGAATCCGCTTGTATTTCCCGCAATGGCACTCCCAGTCACGGGTCGGGCCGAAAATGCGCTCGCAAAACAGGCCGTCCTTTTCCGGCTTGAGCGTCCGATAGTTGATGGTCTCCGGCTTTTTAACTTCGCCGTAAGACCATTCACGAATCTTATCCGGCGACGCTAAGCCGATACGCATAGAATCAAAATTATTTACATCCAGCAAGGGGCCGTCACTCCCTTCTTATTCATCCGAATTATTATCGTCAGAGCCGGCGTCCCCATTGTCGCCCTGATTACCGTCCTCATCGCCGTCTACAATGTCCATATCGGCGATGATGTCTTCTTCAACGTCGTCGCTTTCCGCCGCGTCCTCGTCGTAATCATCCGACTTCGCCGTGTTTTTATCCGTCGGCGGCGCTTGCGCCGGATCGACCCCGCTCACATCAAAATCAAGTTCCCGAGCGGTTTCGTTGATATCGTCGTCGTCATCCTGAATGACGATTTCTTGCGCGTCCTCGGACAATACCTTAATGTCAAGCCCGATACTCTGCAATTCCTTGATCAGAACCTTGAACGATTCTGGAACGCCCGGCTCGGGAATATTTTCGCCCTTGACGATCGCCTCATAGGTCTTGACGCGTCCCACGACATCGTCCGACTTCACGGTCAGAATTTCCTGCAGCGTATACGATGCGCCATAGGCTTCCAGCGCCCAGACCTCCATCTCGCCGAAGCGCTGTCCGCCAAACTGCGCCTTGCCCCCCAGCGGCTGCTGCGTAACCAGCGAATACGGCCCGGTCGAGCGCGCGTGAATCTTATCGTCAACCAGATGGTGAAGCTTCAACATATACACACAGCCGACGGTAACGCGATTTTCAAACGGCTCGCCCGTCCGTCCATCGTACAGGACCGTTTTCCCGTCCTCCGGCAGTCCCGCCGCCTTGATCGTATCGAAAACCTCGTTTTCGCCCGCGCCGTCAAACACCGGCGTAGCAATATGGATCCCGGCGACATCCGGCTTTGGCATACCATACTTATCGAAATCGTAGCCAATACCGCGAAGCCGCTCTTCAACCGTCGGGTCGCCTGCCTTAATTTGCTTGCCCAACTCGCGGACAGCCATTCCGAGATGCGTTTCCAAAATCTGTCCGATATTCATACGAGACGGCACGCCCAGCGGATTCAGAACAATATCGACCGGCGTACCGTCGGGCAGGAACGGCATATCCTCCTGCCGCATAATCCGGGAAACGACGCCTTTATTTCCGTGGCGGCCAGACATCTTATCGCCCACAGATATCTTGCGCTTCTGTGCGATGTAGACGCGCACCAGATGATTGACGCCGGGCGGCAGCTCATCATTATTCTCGCGATTAAAAACCTTGACGTCGACGATTTTCCCGGCTTCGCCATGCGGCACGCGAAGCGATGTATCGCGTACCTCACGGGCCTTCTCGCCGAAGATAGCACGCAGGAGGCGTTCTTCCGCCGTCAGCTCCGTTTCCCCTTTTGGCGTGACCTTCCCGACGAGAATATCGCCCGGCCGAACTTCCGCACCAATGCGGACGATACCGTCCTCATCAAGATCACGCAGCGCATCCTCCGCTACGTTGGGAATATCGCGGGTCACTTCCTCCGGCCCCAGCTTCGTATCTCGAGCGTCGCACTCGTACTCCTCAATATGAATCGAAGTATAGAGATCCCGCTTCACCAGATTCTCACTCAGGAGAACCGCATCCTCGTAGTTATAGCCTTCCCATGGCATATAAGCAACGAGGATATTATAACCGAGCGCCAGCTCGCCGTGATCCGTCGCCGGCCCGTCAGCGATAGGCTGCCGCTCCATAACTTTATCACCCTGCTGGACGATTGGCGCTTGATTAATACAGGTGCCTTGATTGGAGCGTAAATATTTCTGCAACTTATACGTATCGAGCGAACCGTCCGCAGCACGCACTTTGATCTGATCGGCAGCGACCGATTCGACCGTTCCCGCGCGCTTTGCCAGTACCATGACCCCCGAGTCACAGGCAGCCTTGTACTCCATCCCGGTTCCCACCAAAGGCGCTTGCGTCCGAAGCAGCGGCACCGCCTGCCGCTGCATGTTCGCCCCCATCAGAGCGCGGTTCGCGTCGTCGTTTTCCAAGAACGGAATCATCGCCGTCGCGATGGAAACGACCTGTTTCGGCGACACGTCCATATAATCCACCCGATCGCGCGGCGCCAGAACCGTTTCCTCATGGTGCCGGGCCGTAACGCGCTCATTGACGAACCAGCCTTTTTTATCGAGCGGCTCGTTCGCTTGCGCGATAGTAATACTGTCCTCCTCGTCCGCCGTCAGATAACGAACCTCGTCCGTCACACGCTTTTTCTTCTTATCGACCTTACGATACGGCGTTTCCATAAAGCCGAACTGATTGATGCGGGCATAATTTGAGAGCGAACCGATAAGCCCGATATTCGGCCCTTCCGGCGTCTCAATCGGGCACATACGGCCATAGTGTGAATTATGAACGTCGCGCACCTCAAAACCAGCCCGCTCCCTGGACAAGCCGCCCGGCCCCAAAGCCGACAGACGGCGCTTATGAGTAAGCTCCGAGAGCGGATTATGCTGATCCATGAACTGGGACAGCTGCGACGAGCCGAAAAACTCTTTGATCGCAGCCACGACCGGACGAATATTGATGAGCGCCTGCGGTGTGATAATATCGTCGTCCTGAATAGACATGCGCTCTTTGACGACACGTTCCATCCGCGACAGACCAATGCGGAACTGGTTCTGTAAAAGCTCGCCCACCGAACGAACCCGCCGATTCCCTAAATGATCGATGTCGTCTGTCGTCCCCACCCCGTCGATAAGGTTCAAAAGATAACTGACGGAAGCCAGAATATCATTGCGCGTAATCGTCCGGTAATGATATTCCAACGTCGGCGAGCAGATCATCTTCAGGCGCTTTTCTTCCCCGTCTTCCGTTTTATGACGCAATACGACGATTAGCGGCTCATCCTTACTGAACGCCGCATCCTCCTGCTCCGCCGTAACGCTGTCCAAAAGCGCCTCGTCGACAACAGTATCGGCGGGTATCAGCACCTCGCCCGTCGTTTTATCGACGATCGGTTCCGCCAATATATGGCCGAGGATTCGGCGCTTCCAGCCTAATTTTTTCGTCAGCTTATAGCGACCAACCGTCGCCAGATCGTAGCGTTTCGGATCAAAAAAGAGCGAATCCACAAGCTGCTGCGCATTATCGACCACCGCCGGTTCTCCCGGTCGCAGCCGATGATAAATATCAAGTAAAGCTTCTTCCTTCGTTTTCGTATTGTCACGATCCAGCGTCGTCATAATCAGCGGATGACTATCAAAAAGCTCCGCAATCTTTTCACTGGAATCGTAGCCGAGAGCTCGGATCAAAACCGTCACCGGGATCTTGCGGGTACGGTCAATACGCGCGGAAAGAACGTCGTTGACGTCCGTTTCCAGCTCAATCCATGCGCCCCGATTAGGAATAAGGGTCGAGCTGTAGAGTTTCTTTCCCGAAGGATCCATCGACTCAACATAATAGGCGCCCGGCGAGCGCACTAATTGGCTGACAATAACCCGCTCCGCGCCATTGATAATGAAAGTTCCTGTATCCGTCATCAACGGAAAGTCTCCCATAAAGACTTCCTGCTGCTTTATTTCGCCCGTCTCCCGGTTAAGCAAGCGGACATTTACCCGCAGCGGGGCCGCCAAAGTCGTATCGCGTTCCTTGCACTCATCGATCTCATATTTGGGATCGCCAAGGGAAAAATCCTCAAAGGAAAGCACCAAGTTACCCGTAAAATCTTGAATTGGGGAAATATCGCGAAAAATTTCTTTCAATCCTTCGCTGAGGAACCATTTGTAGGAATTACGCTGGATATCCAGCAAATGCGGCATTTCCATGACTTCCTTGATCTTAGCGTAGCTATACCTGGTTCTCTTGCCTACCGGCACAGGATTAAACATTAAAGCCGTCACTCCTTAGCCCATTTTTACGACGCGGACAAAGCGCACACAAAGAAAAAGGAAAATAAACCACGAAAAGACAAGGTTCCCTTACTGAAAAAACCTTGTCTTTTTCTGTGACCTTCCCCTTCCGGCACGCCTATGTCCATATACGATTAACCGGCACGATCGTCACTCGCTTGGCTGTGCAGTCTGCACTGCGCACATTCTGTAATTTAACATATTACCATACAGGAAAATACATGTCAATGCGCAAATGCAAAAATTAACTGCGATGTGTGTGTTTATCAAAAAGAAGTATTTTCCCCATCATCCCTGCCATACGTCCTGATTGCTCTCCCATTGAAGAAACTGAGGAACCCCTTGCTTCCATATTTTATGGCTTATACGCTTTCACCGCGAGCGTTACCTTTTCACCGTTGATGTTCCATTCCTTAGCCGCACCGTCCGCTGCGCTGTAATCAATTTCGTCCGCAAGGACGACGCGCTTGAAGAACGCCTCGTTTTTCTCAACAATGGCGCGGAGCTTATCGTTCCCCGCTAAGCAGACAATAATATGGTCGGTGACTTCAAAGCCGTTTTCCTTACGCATAGTCTGCACTTTGCTGATAATCTCGCGGACAAAGCCTTCTTCAATAAGCTCTGGTGTGAGCGTCGTTTCCAACGCTACAGTTACGCCGCCGTAGCGCTGGCAAGCGTAGCCTTCCGTCTGCGCCATCGTGACCTCAACGTCCTCCGGCAGAAGCTCGACTGCGCCGGAAGATAGCTCGAGACGAAGCCTGCCGGTACGATCCAACGCCTCTTTTGCCGCATGGCCATTGACCTTTTCCAGCGCCGCCTTAATCTCTCCGATCCGCTTGCCTGCCTTGGGGCCGAGTACCTTGAACTGCGGCTTGAAACTATACGTCAAGTACGCCTCCATATCCTCCTTGAAGGTCACCTGCTTGACGTTCAGCTCGCTCGCCACAATCTCCCGGAAAAATCCCAACAGCACTTTTTTCGCCTTCACATAAAGGTTCGCCACCGGCTGGCGGTTTTTCAGTCCCGACGCGTTGCGTGCCGCGCGCCCCAACGCTACGATTTCTAAAACGAGCGCCATATTTTCTTCCAGCGCCTTATCAATGAGCGCCGTATCTGCCTGGGGAAAATCGCAGAGATGGACGCTCTCGGGCGCTTTTTTATCGATGTTTACGACAAGGTTCTGATAGATGCTTTCGGTGATGAACGGCACCAGCGGCGCCGCCGCCTTGATGAACGTGGTCAGCGCTGTGTAGAGCGTCATATAGGCGTTCACCTTGTCCCGTTCCATGCCTTTAGCCCAGAAGCGCTCCCGGCTGCGGCGCACGTACCAGTTGCTCAGTTCGTCGACGAAGGATTGAAGGGCCTTGGCGGCCTCAGTCACTTTATAATCGGAAAGATCGCTGTCTACTTCTCCGACCATCGTATTCAGACGCGACAAGATCCATTTATCCATGACCGTCAACGTCGCGTACTCAAGAACATGCTGTGTCGGATCGAACTGGTCGATCTCCGCATATAGGATATAGAAGGCATAGGTATTCCAGAGCGTGCCCATGAATTTTCGCTGGCCTTCCTGCACAGCAGCGTCATGGTACCGATTTGGCAGCCATGGGGCGCTGTTTTCGTAGAAATACCAACGCACGGCGTCAGCGCCGTGTTTTTTCAGCGCGTCCATCGGATCGACGGCGTTTCCCTTCGATTTTGACATCTTCCGGCCGTCCTTATCCTGCACATGGCCAAGAACGATGACATTCTTATACGGCGACTTATGAAAGAGGAGCGTCGAAATGGCAAGCAGGGAATAGAACCAGCCGCGCGTCTGATCGACCGCTTCCGAGATGAAATCCGCCGGGAAGCGGCGCTCAAAAATTTCTTTATTTTCGAAGGGATAGTGCCATTGGGCGAAGGGCATCGAGCCGGAATCAAACCAGCAGTCGATGACTTCAGGTACCCGGTGCATTTCGCCGCCGCAATCCTCGCATTTAATGGTAACGGCGTCGATATACGGGCGATGCAGCTCAATATCGTCGGGGCAATTAGCGGAAAGCTCTTTGAGCTCGGCGATAGAGCCGACCGAATGCTGGTGACCGCAGGAGCATTCCCAAACATTGAGCGGCGTTCCCCAATAGCGGTTGCGGCTGATTCCCCAGTCCTGCACATGTTCCAGCCAGTCGCCAAAACGCCCTTTGCCGATAGACGGCGGAATCCAGTTCACCGTGTTGTTATTGGCGATAAGCTCGTCGCGCACCGCCGTCATACGAATGAACCACGACTCGCGGGCATAGTAAATAAGCGGCGTATCGCAGCGCCAGCAATGAGGATAGCTGTGCTCGAACACCGGCGCTTTAAAGAGCTTTCCGGACATTTTCAAGTCTTTCAGGATAAGCGGATCGGCGTCCTTAACGAAAACGCCCGGCCAGTCCGTGTCCGCCGTCATCTGGCCTTTGCCATCCACGAACTGCACAAAGGCCATATCGTATTTTTTACAGACCCGGTTATCATCTTCACCGAAAGCCGGCGCGGTGTGAACGATACCGGTGCCGTCCTCCGTAGTAACATAATCGTCGCAGACGACGAAGAACGCCTTCTTTTTGATTTTGCCCATGGCATAGGGATAAAGCGGCTCGTACTCGCTGTACTCCAGTTCCCGACCCTTGAATGTAGTCAATACTTCGCGCTCACCCTCAATACCATCAAAAACGGAATCGACGCGGGCCGCCGCCAGATAATAGACCGTTCCTGCGACGCGAATCTTCACATAATCAACCTCGGGATTAACGCAGAGGCCGAGATTTGAAGGCAGTGTCCACGGCGTCGTCGTCCATGCGAGAAAATAGGCGTCTTCGCCCTTCGCCTTAAACTTCACGATGGCCGAGCGTTCTTTAACGTCCTTATATCCCTGCGCTACTTCATGGGACGAGAGCGGCGTGCCGCAACGCGGGCAATAGGGAACGACCTTATGCCCCTTATAGAGGAGCCCTTTTTCCCAGATCTCTTTCAGCGCCCACCATTCCGACTCGATGAAATCGTTCTCATAGGTGATATAGGGATGTTCCATATCGGCCCAGAAGCCGACAGCGTCGGAAAATTCCTCCCACATCCCTTTATATTTCCAGACGGATTCCCGGCATTTTTTGATAAACGGCTCAATGCCATATTCCTCAATCTGTTCTTTGCCGTTAATGCCGACTGCCTTTTCGACTTCCAGCTCCACCGGCAGGCCGTGCGTGTCCCAGCCTGCCTTGCGCAGAACTTTTTTCCCCTTCATCGATTGATAGCGCGGTAGCATATCCTTGATGACGCGCGTCAGGACGTGGCCGATGTGCGGCTTTCCGTTCGCCGTCGGCGGCCCGTCGTAGAAAGTAAAGGTATCGCCGCTATCACGCTGCTCGATAGCTTTCTGTGCAATATTATGCGCCTTCCAGAAATCCAGCACCTCGCGCTCCCGATCGACAAAATTCAGATTTGTGTCCACTTTGTTGTACAAAAGAATTCCCTCCTATAAACAAACAATCTCCCGCGCCAAAATAGGATGCGGGAGATTTTCTACGAAAAAAGCCTCATCCAATAGGATGAGGCTACGCCGTCATGATTAACCACCTATTTCACATACGATTATATGCTATCTTGTTAACGGAAGAATCCCGTCCACGCATACTCGCGCTCACGCGCTTTCCGGCGGCAGCTCCCGGGTGATGTTCCGCGCTGGATACTCGCGCCGGCCTTCCACCTGCCGCCGGCTCGCTCTCTCTTTCTCCCGCGCCTACTGTCCCGTTCATCGCCTATACTGATTTATGGTGTCAGTTTAACACAGCCAAGCAAAAATTTCAATAAATCCGGCGCACTTTCTTCTTTTTCTCGCAGCCGATCTATATTTTTAACCTTCGGGAAAATCATCGGCCGAAGAATGCCGAAAGAGAAAATGCCGGTTTTGGAAAAATCTGTTATAATTGATACGGTTTGAGCACAGCACAAAAGGAGCGACGGCGATGATTTTAGACCGAAAATCGATAGAACTGCTGGCCCCGGCGGGAAATTGGGAGGCGTTAGAGGCGGCAGTAGAAGCGGGGGCCGACGCGGTTTATCTCGGCGGTAAATCATTTAACATGCGCTTGCACCGTCAGGATATGAATTTCGACAATAGAGCGCTGGCTCGCGCCGTCGAGTATGCGCACGCCCACGAGGTTCGCCTCTATATCACAATCAACAATCTCATCAGTGAGGACGAGCTCGTCCCCCTGCGAGAATATCTTCTCTATCTTAACGAAATCCAACCGAACGCCATTCTCGTGCAGGACTTCGCCGTCATCGATCTGGTGCAGGAGCTCGGTATCCGTATCCCGCTCCATGCCTCCGTTATGATGAACGTCCACAACGAAGCGACCATGCGGCTCTTGAAGCAATACGGCGTTACCCGTATCGTCGCCAGCCGCGAAATGACGCTTGCCGAGCTGGCGCTTTTACGTCAGATGACAGGCCTGGAAATTGAATATTTCGTTCACGGCGATATGTGTATTGCAGAAAGCGGCCAATGCATCCATTCCGGCGTCTTGTTCGGACAGAGCGGCAACCGGGGACGCTGTCTAAAGCCCTGTCGCTGGCCCTACGAACTCGTCGACGACGCGACAGGAGAATCCTTTGATGCCGAAACCGCCGGATCGTACAAACTGGCGCTCAAAGATATGTGCCTTTACCGAAACCTTCCTGAACTCATTCAGTCCGGCGTCTGTTCCTTTAAAATCGAAGGACGTATGCGCCCGGCGGAGTTCGTGCGCCGAATCGTCAGCACCTATCGCCGGGCGATCGATGCCTATCTCGCCGACCCGGCAGGATATCAGGTGAACGAACCCGACTGGCAGGAACTATACGCCAAAAGGGCGCGGGACCTCACCACTTCTTTCGCCCTTGGTCAGCCGGGCGCTGACGCCATCGGTTGGGACGGAACGCGCGAGCCGCGCCTTTTCAGCAAAGCGACGCCCGAAGCCGATCTGGATATCCGTCTATTGGACAGTGAACCGGCAATCCCCGAAAAAACACCGGGCGCTTATCGCCGCCTGACCGTCCACGCCGCCGACATGAACGGCGTCCTCGCCGCCTGCGACAACGGTGTAGACGCCGTAATCATCGGCGGCGAAGCGTGGCGGCCGCACCGCCCCTGGACGTTGGCTGATATCCGCCGCGCCCGGCGGCTCACCCATGAATACGGCGTTCAGCTCATTGTCGACACGCCGCGCACCACACACCAGCGAGAATGCAACGAAATGGAGCATTTTTTTCGTGCCTTAGATGAAATAAATCCCGCCGGTCTCTTGGTCGGCAATCCTGGCACAATGAAAATAGCGAAAGAACTCACCTGCCTTCCCATCCAGACCGATTTTTCCTTTAATCTTTTCAATCACCGCGCCGCTCGCTTTCTCAGAGAGCAGCGTACTGCGATGGCAACGGTTTCCCTCGAACTTTCCTTTCCTCAACTTCGCTCGCTCGCGGAGCGCTCCCCTCTGCCGCTGGAAATCATCGTCCATGGCGCTACGGAATCCATGATCTGTGACCATAATCTTCCCTCCCTCGCGCTGGGATACGCCCACCCCTTAGACGATCCTGCCTTCGGCGATCGCCGTTTTGCCCTGCGCGACGAAGCCGGCGGAAAGCACGCCCTGCGCCTCGACCAGTACGGACGGATTCACATTCTCTTTACCAAAGACCTCTGTCTTTATCCTTATCTTCCTATGCTGAACGGTTTCGCTTCCTACCGCATCGAAGCGCAGGACTACGTGCCGGAGCTTACGGGCCGTCTCACCCGCCTCTATCGAGAGGCGCTGAACGCTCTGACCGGCAATGCGTCTGCACTTGATTTAGAAGCGCTCGCCATGCTCGAAAAAGACAGTCCTCGCGCCTTTTCCAGCGGCGTCTACCGCTTTCGTCTCTCCCAGTAAAATCTCATCATTACCAGAAAGCAGGTATGGTCATGCCAGAATATATCGGTCCCGAAGCGATCCTCGAAAAGAAGAAAAACTATATCATGCCCTGCCTCGGCCATTTCTACCAAAAGCCGCCTCAGTTTGTCCGCGGCTCCATGCAGTATCTTTTCGACACCGCGGGGAAAAAATATCTCGATTTCTTCGCCGGGGTCTCCGTCATGAACTGCGGCCACTGTAATCCGGAAATTATCCGGCGGCTTTGTGACCAGATGGAAACGCTTCAACATGTCTGCAATATCTACCTGACGGAAAACTTCGTCAATCTCGCCGAGCGACTTGCCGCCGTCACCCCCGGCGATCTGCAAAAATCTTTTTTCTGCTCGACGGGCAGCGAGGCCAACGAAGGCTCCATGCTGCTCGCGACGATCTACACTCAAGGCAGCGAATTTATCGCCCTCCGCGGCGGCCTGCATGGCCGAACAAAGCTCGGCATGAGCGTCACGGGAATCGGCATGTGGCGCACTGACCCCAATCCCATCGGCGGTATTCATTTCGCCCCCCATCCTTACTGCTACCGCTGTCCCTTCGATAAGCACTATCCGGAATGCGATCTGGCCTGCGCCAACGTCGTGGACGATCTGATGAAAACCGCCACCTCGGGGCATCCAGCGGCGCTGATCGCCGAAGCGATTCAGGGTAACGCCGGAATTATAACGCCGCCGCCAGGCTACTTCACCCGGTTAAAAGAAATCCTTGATGCTCATCACACGCTCCTCATCATCGACGAAGTACAGAGCGGCTTTGCCCGCACCGGGAAAATGTTCGCTATCGAACATTACGGCGTCGCGCCGGACATCATGACAATGGCGAAAGCGCTGGGAAACGGCGTCCCCATCAGCGCCTTCATCGCAACATCAGAGATCGCCGACCGCTACACTCAGCCGGGCGCTTCCACTTTAGGCGGCAATCCTGTTTCCAGCGCCGCCGGTCTGGCCGTCCTCGACTATATTGAACAGCACCGCCTTTTAGAAAACGCAACCGCGCGCGGCGAACAGCTGACTGCCGGACTAAAGGAGCTAAAACAGCGCCACCCTGTTATCGGCGACATTCGCGGCCACGGTCTCATGCGCGGCGCGGAGTTTGTCCACCACGATAAGACCCCGGCCGCCGCCGAGCTGGATATTGTCCTTGAAAAGCTAAAAGACCGCGGCATTCTCGTTGGCAAAAACGGCATCGCTCGAAACGTCATGGCTTTCCAGCCGCCCCTTATTATCACCGCCGCTGACGTCGATCATCTGCTCAATCGGTTAGACGACGTGCTCAGCGAAGAAGGATTATAATATTCTCAATTTATGTAACTTCTACAGTTAAATGAAGTAGAACACAAAAACACTGCCCGGCAGTCTATCGCCAGGCAGTGTTTTTTAACGGAGCGATATTTTAACGGCGGCTCGAGCGCCGGGATGGAGAATAAAATCACGTTCCGCTGGCAGAGAAATGCGAACGATAAGCTTTCCAGCATGAGGATCGTCCGGACGACTGCCCTCGGTATGAACTGCAGCGGAGGATTCCTCTTTTTCCGTCGGCTCCTCAATGTCGACAACACTGCCGGAAAGCTCGCGCCCTTCTACGCGAAAAGAAACGTACTGTCCCAGTCGCAGCTCGCTGCGGCGCTCCGGCGCAATATATGCTTCCAGCCAAATATTAGCATCGTCGCCGATATAGACGATGGTCTGCCCCGCTTTGACCTCGCTTTCCGGCGCAACTTCCGTCCGGTAGACTGTGCCGCTGACAGGGGCCGTCACTTCAGTCGCCGCGGCTTCCTGCCGCGCCGTCAAAAGCGCCGCCTCAGCCTGCCGAACCTGCCGCTCCGCTTCAGAAACAGCCTGCGGACTGGCCGCCTGCGTAACACGTTCATAAGACACACTGCCCTGTGCGGCGGCTTTTGCCGCCTCGTAATCTGCCGCCGCCTCGTCGCGTTCCCTCGCGCTCACGGCGCCTATCGCGTAAAGATTTTCCAACTTCGCCAGCCGTTCGGCAGCCTGCTCGACGGCCGCCGTAGAGGCTCCGCCGCTGTAAACCGGCTGAGAAACGGTAACGCCCGCGCGCAATTCATTGAGATTACGTTCGGTGAGCGCCAGATTCTGTTCCAGCTGGGTAATCTGTTCCGGAGATACTCGCACTCTAATGCGGGCGATAACCTGTCCCGCTTTGACCGCCTCGCCGTCTTCCGCCAAAAGCTCGGTGACCGTGCCTGAGGCCAGCGTCCGAACCCCTACGGCTCGGCCCGCGATTTGTGCTTCCGTAACCGTCAGCACTGCGTGAGTGCGCTGGTAGTACCAGACTGCGCCCGCGCCTAAAAAGGCGAGCGCCAGCAAGCTGACAAACCCGTATTTCAAAAAGAAGCCCGCCTTTTTGCTGATATCTGTTTCCAAAAACTCACCTCATTATAAAACAATTAAATATGCAAAAGACGCGCGTTCTCACGAACGGCGCGTCTTTTCCCGGCAAGCCAGTCACTTCAGTTGCTTTTGAACGAGTTCCCGCGCCTTTTCGATCGCCTGCGGAATATTTTCCGGCAGACGTCCACCGGCCTGCGCCATTTCCGGGCGACCGCCGCCGCCCCCACCGACGATGGGAGCCATCTCCTTGATGATCTTTCCGGCGTGAATACCGCGCTCGACCGCGCTTTTATCCGCCTTGACGACGAAATTGACCTTGCCGTCCATGACCGCGCCCAGAATAACCACGCCGTTTTCCAGCTTGGCGCAGGTCATATCCGCCATCTCGCGTAGCTCGTCCATGCTTGCCACGTTCGCCTTGCCGACGACCACCTGGACGTCGCCATACGTCTGCACCGTCATGAGGAGCTTTTGAGCGTCCGCCTTCTCCTGCATTTTACGAACGGTTTCCAGCTTCCGGCGCATTTCCTTCGCTTCGTCAAGGAGCGCCGTAAGGTGCGGCGGCACATCCTCCGCCTGGCATTTAAGCAGCGCCGCCGCTTCGTCGAGTGTCTGAAAACGCTTATTCGCATAAGCCAGCGCCGCGCCGCCCGTGATCGCCTCGATGCGGCGAACTCCGGCGGCGACTCCTGTCTCGCTGACAATCTTGAACATACCGATCTGAGCAACGTTAGCGACGTGCGACCCGCCGCAAAATTCCATGCTGAAACCCGGCACCGTGACGACGCGGACAATGTCGCCGTATTTCTCGCCAAAGAGCGCCATCGCCCCAAGCTTTCGGGCCTCTTCCTGCTTCATCTGACGAATATCAACATCCTGCCCGCGCAGGATAATTTTATTGACTAATTCTTCGACATCCGCCAGCTGCTGCGGTGAAACCGGCTCAAAATTCGAGAAGTCAAAACGCAGGCGCTCTGGCGTAACCAGCGACCCGGCCTGATTAACCTGATCGCCAACGACCCGCTTCAAGGCCGCCTGTAAAAGATGGGTAGCCGTATGGTTGCGCGCCGACGCCAGCTTCTTATCGGCATCGATCTCGATTTTTACCGCATCGCCAACCCTAAGCAGCCCTTCCTCCACATAGGCAATATGATAAATCGTGCCGTCCGGCAATTTTTTTGCGTTCGTTACCCGAACGCGCCCCATCTCGCCGATAAAAAGGCCGGTATCACCGACCTGACCGCCGCCTTCCGCATAGAACGGCGTAACGTCTAAGATGACGCCCGCTTCTTCGCCGTCGGTAAGCTCCTTGACCAGCTTCCCGTCCTTCCAGATCGCGACGACCTTCGCTTCTGTCGCCGCAAAGTCCTGCCGCAAGGCGCTGATATCAAGATCGTGCAGATCCGGCACGGCAACACGCTGATTCGCCTGCCGCGCCGCCCGGGCACGGTCCCGCTGTGTCTGCATGGCCGCCTCAAAGCCCGGCTGATCAAGAGCCAAACCATTTTCATGGAGAATCTCGTCCGTCAACTCCCAAGGGAATCCGTAAGTATCGTACAGCTTAAAAGCGTCCTCGCCGCCAAGCATCGTTTTTCCTGCCGCCTTGAGCGCTGCGATATGTTCGTTGAGCATATCGCAGCCCTGCGCCAAGGTTGCGTGAAAGCGCTCTTCTTCCAAGGAAATGACCTTTTTGATATAGTCCTGCTTCGCCACCAGCTCCGAAAAATCTGCTGCGTCCTGATATATTCTCACAACCGCGTCGACGGCGCCCGTCAAGAAATTATCGGTAAGACCCAGGAGCCGCCCGTGGCGCACCGCTCGGCGCAAAATACGGCGCAGGATATAACCTCGCCCTTCGTTGGACGGCAAAATGCCATCCATAATCATGATTGCCATACTCCGAGCGTGATCAGCAATAACCTTAAGAGAAACGTCTTTTTCCGAATCGTCGCCGTAGGCGATACCCGAAAGCTTTGACGCATATTCGATAATGGGGAAAAGCAGATCTGTCTCGAAATTCGTCTTTTTCCCCTGCACGACCGAGGCCAAGCGCTCCAGACCGCAACCCGTATCGATATTCTTGTGCGCCAGCGGCTTATACTCGCCGTCCTCAGTGCGGTCGAACTGCGTAAAAACGAGGTTCCATATTTCCAGATAACGGTCGCAGTCGCAGCCCACGGCGCAGGTCGTCTTCCCGCAGCCGCGCTCCTCGCCGAGATCGATATATATCTCCGAATCTGGCCCGCAAGGACCAGGCCCGATCTCCCAGAAATTATCTTCCAGTTTCACGATGTGATCCGAAATAAAGCCCGGCTGACGCAGCCAGATGGCCGCCGCCTCCTCGTCCTTCGGATAAATCGTAACCCACAGCTTATCTTTCGGTAGCTCCACAACTTCCGTCAGAAACTCCCACGCCCAGGGAATCGCTTCCTCTTTGAAATAATCGCCAAAGGAAAAATTCCCCAGCATTTCAAAATACGTCTGATGGCGCGCCGTACGCCCCACATTCTCGATATCGCCGGTGCGGACACAGCGCTGGCTCGTCGTCACCCGGGGACGCGGCGGCTTCATTTTGCCGGTAAAAAATGGCTTAAGCGGCGCCATACCCGCGCCGATTAAAAGCAATGTCGGGTCATCCTCGGGAATCAGCGAAAAGCTCGGTAACCGCAAATGGCCTTTTTTTTCGGCGAAAAACTGTAAATAAGCCTCCCGCAGTTCATTGCCCGTCATGTATTTCAAACTCATCTACCCCCACCCAACAAGCGACCTGCCGCCGCTGTGAACTTCATATAATTGCGCTAGTTTTATATTATAGTGAATGACTACCGTAAAGTCAATTTCCCGCCGCCCGCTTCAAGCTGTAAAATGTGGGTTTGTCAAACATATGTTACACATTGAGGAAGCAATCACGCAGGAATTCG